>ERZ791843.4-NODE-4-length-237141-cov-8.51879_pt1 | contig 237141 bp, 196 predicted proteins | sample MGYA00510290_ERZ791843 | MGnify/ENA primary metagenome ERZ791843 (study PRJEB30046, sample SAMN00715254) | human gut metagenome | study: EMG produced TPA metagenomics assembly of the A metagenome-wide association study of gut microbiota in type 2... | reverse complement strand
TGAAATCTCATAAAGATAGAACTGCATAAAATAAGTGTCGGAATTTACTCAAATTCCGTAAAAGATTCAGATTGCAGAAAAATCCGGGCATAGTATCAATAGAATGATATTGCCCGGATTTTTTATATTTAGTGGCTTTTTTTAAAATTCAAATGATGATATAATGAGTGAAAGTGAGAATAATACATAAATGCATTTATTAAAGAAATAGCATGATAGTTATACTTTAGCAGGAACAAAAAGACCGATATATAGTGAGGAAAAAATATGGATGATACCGGTATAAAGAGAGAGCCAGTTATCAGAATAAGCAGCGACAGGATGGAGGCATTTATCATGCTGCCCACTGTTGAAGAAGAATACTACTATACAGTGGATGAGGTGCTTGAAGCTGTAAATCGCAATGGTGTGATATACGGCATCAATTGCGAGATCATTTCAGATATGATAGAAAAAAGACTTATGGGCAGGGAAGTGCTTTTTGCAAAGGGAAAGCCGGCTGTTGACGGGGCTGATGGATATTTTGATTTTTACTTCAACAGTGACTTGAACCACCGCCCAACGGTTAAGAGCGATGGCTCAGTGGATTACTGGAGTGTGCACTCGGTTGAGGTGGTCAAAAAAGGCCAGACGATTGCAAACTATTGTGAGCCTGTTGCAGGCGAGGATGGTATTGATGTGCTTGGCAGGGTAATTGCCGCAAAGAAAGGCAAGGGACTGCCGCCGCTTGTGGGGCGTGGCTTTGACAAATCTGTCGATGGACTTACATATACAGCTGCTATCGATGGCAAAATTGAAAGGCACAAGAACAGAATCATTATTCTTCCTATTCTTGAAATAAACGGTGATGTGGATGTGGGAACAGGAAATATAGATTTTGTCGGGGACGTGGTCATACATGGCAGTGTGAAGACCGGAGCCAGAATAAGGGCTGCAAAGTCCATCACGATAGATGGTGTTTGCGAGGGCTGTGTGCTTGAGGCCGGCAATGACTTGATTCTTAGGAAGGGCATGATTGGTATGGGAAAGGCCCGGATTATTGTAAAGGGCAATCTGTTTGCCAAGTTCATGGAGTATACCGATGTGGAGGTAGATGGCTTTGTGGAGGCTGATTCTGCAATCAACTGCAATGTGGTCAGCAATGATAAGGTAATCTTCAATGGTGGACATGCAAGCATAGTCGGTGGAAAAGTATATGGCTGTGCAGGCATTGAGGTGCAAAACCTGGGTAATGATGCCTTTATCAAGACTGAGGTGCATGTGGGCGTGCATAAAAAGATTAAGATAAAGATAGCAGAGCTTGAAAAGCTTGTTGATCAAAAGCAGATGCTGCTTAACAATATCAATGCAGGTATAAAGCAGATAGAACAGATGATGGGCAGTGCCGCTGACGGTATGAATCTTGAGGAAAAGAAGCTTGCGCTTGTCAGGGCAAAAATTGAGAAAACAGCAGAGCTTACCGAAGATAAGGAGGAGCTGGAGCGGCTTAAGGGCATAGTGGAGCGCTCGACAGGCGCGACAGTACAGGTTTTGGAGCATGTATATCCAAATGTCGAGGTGTGTATTAACAACTCAAAGCTCGTCACCAAGGAGGAATTCGACAAGATTGAGTTCAAGGAGAAGGACAAGGCAGTCGTGATGCTGTCGATGAAATAAAAAAATTGCGATATTTTTATTAAATCTTAATGGAAATATACTTGCATAAAGGGGTTACTTTATTATAATATATAGTGACCCTTTTTTGATGGGATTATTTAGCAGGTAATTATGGAGGCAGGATTATGATAAATTTTGATGAAGAAATAAAGAACTATGAGCCAAGTCTAGAGATAGAGGAGGCTGAATCTGCGATTTACAGCCACGATCTGACAGATGTCACAGATATCATTGCACAGTTATTACGTGAGCAGGACAAAAGGCAGGGTGAATTAAGATGATTTGTTATAAATGCGGACAAGATGCAGGCTGGAACGATAAATGCCCTGTATGTGGGGCTGATCTTTCACTTTTTAAAAGAGCTATTAGAATATCCAACTCATACTACAATGATGGTTTACAAAAGGCACAGGTGAGAAATCTGTCCGGAGCGATTATCTCTCTCAGGCAGAGTCTTAAGTTTTATAAGTACAATATCCAGGCAAGGAATCTGTTAGGTCTCATATACTATGAGATGGGTGAGATGGTTGACGCCTTAAGTGAGTGGGTCATCAGTGCAAACTATCAGCCTGATGATAATCTGGCAAAGAAGTATATAGATCAGATTCATAATAACAGAAATCAGCTCGAAACAATCAATCAGACTATTAAAAAATATAATCAGGCTTTAACTTATTGCAAGCAGGACAGTAAGGACCTTGCGGTTATACAGCTTCGAAAGGTATTATCCTTAAATCCAAAGCTTGTAAAGGGACATCAGCTTTTGGCTCTTTTATATCTGGAGGAGGGGCATCTGGATAAGGCAAAGAAAGCCTTACGCGATGCAGGCAAGATAGATACAGACAATACCACTACCCTCAGATACTTAAAAGAAGTGAACAGACGTCTCAAGGAAAAAGGATCTGAGAGGAAAAAGAAAAATGATGATTTAATTTCCTACCAGAGTGGAAATGAAACAATCATTATGCCAAAGCGATTCAGGGAGAGCTCAATGTGGGCAAATATACTCTATATTGTAATTGGTCTGGTAGTCGGAGTGGCGGTTACGTGCTTCCTTGTGGTTCCGGGCATAAAAAGCCAGGCGAAAACAGATGCAAAGAAGCAGTTATTATCGGCCAATGATACGATTTCCACAAACGGGCAGACCATCAGTGGACTTAATGATCAGATAGACAAGCTAAAGAAGGAGCTTGAGGACGAGAAGAAGAAAAATGATGGAGTATCAGACCAGATTTCCACATATGAGGCTTTGCTCAATGCCTATGTATACTATACAACCAATGATGTAATAAAGGCAGGAGAAGCACTTGAAAATATCAACACAAGCTACCTGAGTGACTCGGCTAAGCAGACATATGATACGCTCAATGGTTCAATTGCAGATTCATATAAGGAAGCACTGTACAGTCAGGCATACTCATCATACAGCAGTGGCGATTATCAGAGTGCAATCCCTACATTCCAGAAGCTTGTCGGCATGGATGAGGCATACAGGGATGGTTCAGCTGCATATTACCTGGCGCAGTCGTTTAGGAAGTCAGGTGACTTAGCATCTGCAAAGCCATATTATCAGTATGTGGTAGACAACTACGCAGGCACTGAGAAGGCCAGAACATCAAAGAATTATCTGGCACAGGAACAGCAGTAAAACAACTGCTGCGAGGCAATAATTAAATATAGAATTACGAAAGACACCAGATAATCTCCGGTGTCTTTTTTATATGAGCAGGAAAGGAAGAGTTTGACATGATAGAAAATTATATCAAGGAAGCAGACCGGGTGACATACCTTATGCCAAAGGAGGTGGATCATCACTGCGCCGGGCAGATAATCGCAGAGCTTGATGCACTTATAGAGGGCTGTGGTGTCAGAAAAATAGTATTTGACATGAAACAGACAGAATTTATGGACAGCTCAGGCATTGGGGTGATAATAGGAAGAACAAAGAAGCTTAAGTACTTTAATGACAGCTCGGTGTCAGTTTGCAATATGTCGGACAGAGTGGACAAGCTTTTGAAATGTGCCGGCATTTACACTATTGTACATAAGCTTTAAAACTGAATTAATTAAAATATAATCAGACAGAAAGGGAGCATAATGAACGCAGCAAAAACAAATCATATATCGCTTAGCTTTGATGCAATTTCAGAGAATGAGGCATTTGCGAGAATGACAGCAGCCATGTTTATGGCACAATTAAACCCCACACTAGATGACGTGGAGGACGTAAAGACAGCAGTGTCAGAGGCGGTGACAAACGCAATTATCCATGGCTATGAGATGGGGGATGACAATATTTCATCCGGTCAGGCAGATTACCAGGCAGCAGAAGAAAAAAGTTGTCCACAGGTACATATGAATTGCAGCTATATAGGCAGAGAGCTTTACATAGAAATATCAGATAGCGGAGTAGGCATACAGGATGTGGCAAAAGCAATGGAACCGTTATACACATCCAAACCACAGCTTGACAGATCAGGCATGGGTTTTTCATTCATGGAAGCATTTATGGACGCGCTCACAGTTACATCAGAACCGGGACACGGAACAACAGTAAAGATGAAAAAAGTACTATGAAGAGTGACAAAATCAGCAGACTTGTCACAGAAAATATAAACCTGATTTATTTAGTTATGAAACGCTTTAGAAACAGAGGCGTTGACCGGGAGGATTTATTTCAGATAGGAGCAGTTGGGCTGACAAAGGCAGCGCAGCGATTTGATGAAAGTAAGGGCTTTACCTTTTCTACATACGCAGTACCGTTGATAATAGGGGAAATACAGCGCTTTCTACGTGATGATGGAATGGTACATATCAGTCGAAAAATACAGGATGATGCAAGAAAAATTGCAATTATCAGAGAAAAATACAGAATGAGTGAAAATAGTGAAATATCACTTGAAAAAATGGAAATTATTTCCGGTATGTCAAAACAGGATATAATAATTGCCATGGAAGCCGATAAAAATGCATCGTCAATAGAAAATGAAAGTGTGCTTGATTATTTGGACAATAAAATGAGTGCAGAAGTATCAGACAAGCCATCGGAGACAGATAAAGTGATAAATCACATTGCAATGCAGCAGGCGTTTAACTCACTGGATGATAGCGAGCGCAGACTGATTATGCTCCGCTATATGCAGGATAAGACACAGAAGCAGGTGGCAGAAGTGCTTGGATGCAACCAGGTGGCCATATCACGAATGGAGAAGAATACATTGGCGAAGCTTCGCAGGGCGATGATGTGAGTGAAAAAAGAAAAGTACTTGCACCCAATCCCAAAAGCATATTACAATGGGTGGTAAGGGATATAATTGGATTGTCGAAAGGAAAAAAGCATGAAACTTCCACTTACATATGATAACTATATATTTGACCTCTATGGTACGCTCGTGGATATTCACACAGACGAGAGTGACACTGCAATCTGGGAAAAGCTCGCCATGTTCTATGGCTATTACGGAGCACTGTATGAGACAAAGGAGCTTAAGGAGCGCTATGAGACACTTGTAAAGAGCAGCGAAGCGGAGCTTAAGAAGAAACTTGAAGATATGGACATTGAAAAGCAAAATGAAGTTTCAGATGCGCAGTTTGCCATCTCATATGCCCATGAAGCATCACCGGAGATACATATAGAGGATGTATTTGAAAAGCTTTATGAGGAAAAGGGCGTGAATCCGACAAAGGAACTTTCAGTGCATACAGGCCAGTTTTTCAGGGTGATGAGCACTGAATACATAAAGCTTTATCCGGGTACAAAGGAGATGCTTAAGGAGCTTAAGGTGGCAGGGAAAAAGGTATATCTGCTTTCAAATGCGCAGCGTATATTTACAGCCTATGAGATGAGAAGACTAGATATCTTTGATTTGTTTGATGACGTATTTATCTCATCTGATTATAATACCAAAAAGCCTGATATCAGATTTTATAAGGAGCTGATAAATAAGCATGATATTGACGTATCAAAATCGCTTTTTATAGGAAATGATTCGACTACCGATATCAAGGGTGCAAAGGAATGCCGGATGGATGCCTTTTATGTGAAATCAAATATTTCACCAAAGGATGATATGGCTCATGATGCAGACTATATTATAGATAATTTTACCAACTGGTAATGCATTATTGTTTATAAAAATGTGAATATTACATAAAAAACATATATAAATTAAAATCTTTTTATAAACAGTTGCAAATAAAAAATAATGGTGTAAAATGAACTAGATTTGAATTAGTTTATTTTTTAACAAAGTAGAGGTGAAAAGAATGTCAAACACATTATTAATGTTGTGTATCCCATTTGCGGGCTTATTACTGTGCATAGCAGTTATGCCGCTTGTGAAGCCTGAATGGTGGGAGAAGCATCAAGCTCATGCAGTTATCTTATGGTCACTGCTTTTTGCCATTCCGTTCGCGCTGTTCTATGGAGCACCAAAAGCCGTAGAGACGGTACTGGAGTGTCTGATAGGCGATTATCTGACCTTTATCGTGCTGCTCTTTGGACTGTTCTGCGTAGCCGGAAATATCAAGCTGGAGGGAAGTCTGGTCGGCAACCCAAAGGTAAACGTTATCATGCTTGCTGTTGGAACTCTTTTTTCAAGCTGTATAGGAACTACAGGAGCCAGTATGCTTTTTGTAAGGCCGATTATACAGATGAACTCATGGAGAAAAAACAAGCGTCACATCATGGTATTTTTCATTTTTCTTGTGTCAAATATCGGAGGATGTCTTACACCTATCGGAGATCCGCCACTGCTCATGGGATTTTCAAGAGGAGTATCGTTCTTCTGGAGCATGAGGCTGTTTCCGGTTCTCGTATTAAATATGATACTGCTTCTTTCTATATTTTATCATTTGGATAAGAAGGCATACCAGAAGGATATCACTAAGGGACTTATGCCTGAGGTGAAGGAGAATGAGCCCCTCATCAGGATAAAGGGTGCCCACAACTTTTTATATATCGTAATGATTGTTATAGCTGTTATACTAAGCGGTGTGCTTCCTAAGCTTTCTGCTTTCCAGAACGCTGCAGGAGAGGTTATCGGTATTCCGATATTCAGGGAGGTTACACTCACTGTGCCTGCAATTATTGAGATTGCTATTATTCTGCTTGCAGCCCTGCTTTCCTTCAAGACAACACCGAAGGAGGTTCGTGTGCAGAACCATTTCACATGGGGAGCAATTCAGGAGGTTGCGGTGCTTTTCATCGGAATCTTCATCACCATGCAGCCTGCTCTTATGGTATTAAAGAGTGCAGGTTCAGGTCTTGGAATCACAAAGCCGTTTGAGATGTTCTGGGCAACAGGAGCACTTTCAAGCTTCCTCGACAATACACCGACATATCTGGTTTTCCTTACTACAGCGGGAGCCATGCACTTTACTACAGGTGTCGCAACCACACTGGGAGTGGTGCCGGTCAAGATGCTTATGGCAATTTCGTGTGGCGCTGTATTTATGGGAGCCAACACATATATTGGAAATGCACCTAACTTTATGGTCAAGTCATTATCAGACGAAAACGGTATCAACATGCCATCGTTCTTTGGTTACATGTGGTGGTCATTGCGTTATCTGATACCTGTTTTCATCATAGATATGATCATATTCTTTTTATAGGAGGGATGAATTATGGAATTTTATGACGAGAAAATTAAAGCTCTTGCCATCGAAATCTATGAGCTTGATGCCGAAGTATACAAGAAATTAGGCTCATCCCTCGGCAGGGTATTTGGTGGCGAGAAGGATATATGTATCCGTAACATCATGGAGGATCTGCACTCAAGGCAGAACAGCTCAAGAATCCGAAGCGAGCTTGCCCTGATAAGCAACATGGCAAGAACAATACCTGATCATGATACAAGGCATGATGTCATGGTCAGATACAACAACATAGTAGAGGAAATAGCGGAGCTCCCGACAGGCTTTGCTGACGGAGATATCCTCGATCCAAAGATAGCGGATTTAAATACCGTAAACCTGAAGGATCGTTTCAAGACGGGCGATCATCTGATTATCTGTATAGGACGTTCCTGCGGATGTGGTGGAAATGAGATTGGATTTGCACTTGCAGACAAGCTTCGTATGAATTTCTATGATGTGTCTGTCATGAATGAGGTGTTCAGACAGAAGGATGGAGAGGAAGCAGCCCAGGCTACAGCTACCTTCCAGAAAAAAGAGCGGATGGGAATCAAAAAGCGCATAAAAGCTTTTAGGAAATACCACGGACTTTCATCAGAGGATGTGCTTTTCTTTGATACAAGCAAGTTCCTTGTAGAGAAGGCAAAGCAGGAGGACTTCATTGTCATGGGACGTTTCGCGGATGCGATTCTGACAAACAATCATATTCCTCACATAAGTATTTTTATCACAGCACCGGAGAAGAGAAGAATCCAGCGTTTCCTTGAGATAAACAAGAATGTGACTCCGAACCAGGCAAAGAAATGGATAGAATCTGAGGATAAGAGACATCTGAAGACCTACAAATTCTATACCGGCAGAAAGTGGAGCAAGGCAAGTAACTATGATATATGTATCAACAGTGCCAGCTACGGTATCAAGGGCTCAATAGAGCTTATTATCCGTATGCTCCAGCTCGATGACCGAGTAAAGCAGCTGATTGAGTAATTTTAAATGCATTTAAAGCGTGTTTTATTGACGTAAAACACGCTTTTTTGATATATTTGACATTTTTTAAAAATTCCTCTTACAAAATTCGTGAAAAAGTGATAAAATGATAACGTATAACGAAAGAGGTGTGATATGTTCGAAATAGGTGATTACGTATTAAATGCTACAAATGGAATTTGCAAAATAAGCGAAATCGTGGAGTTAGACATGTCAGGAGACAAGCAGCTCAAGTCATATTTTTTACTCCGCCCTGTTGAGGAGGAGAATGACAGAGTGTATATACCTGTTGACAATGCTGATAAGAGGATACGTAAGGTAATAACACAGGATGAGGCACAGGCGGTGCTCGATAGAGTACCTGAGATAGAGGCGCTCGCGGTAAACAATGAGAAGGAGCGCGAAACGCGCTATAAGGAGGCAGTCAGAAGCTGTGAGCCGGATAGTGTGATCAGTCTCTTAAAGTGTTTACATATCAGAAATGAGCAGCGAGCACAGGCAGGCAAGAAGGCTACAGCCGTCGATGAGCGCTATGGCAAGATGGCAGAGCACAATTTAAATGCAGAGCTTGCATTTGTTCTTGAAAAGGACAAGCAGGAGATTAAAGATATAATTCATGATATGCTATAGTATGTGGGCAGAATCAGAAAGCGGGTTCTGCCTTGTTTTTTGCTAAAAATAAGAGATATTAAGAAAAGTTTAAACAAATAATTAATGAGTTTATGTCATGAATATGTTATTATATATCAGGTAAGGGCATATAATATTACCGGTTAAGGGTAAATGAGAAAACTTATCATGTTTTATCTGATAAAAACAAAAGAATGAAAGTAAGGGAACCAATATGAATAATATGAATATTAATTCTGCAATAGCAGATACTCTGGATATAGGGAATACAGACACAGAGAAAAAGACAGGGCTCATAGGCTTTTATAATTATACGGTAGTGCTTACATACATAGGCATGTGGATAGGCTTCCTTGGAATTATGCTTGCCATAAAGGATAGGTATGTGGGTTCACTAATCTGCCTTATGCTGGCCGGTGTCTGTGATATGTTTGACGGCACCATTGCATCCACAAAGAAGGACCGTACCAGGGACGAGCGAACATTTGGCATACAGATAGACTCGTTAAGTGACATCATATGCTTCGGAGTGCTTCCGGCAGTGTGGGTATTTTGTGTGACTCCAAAGATTTCAATAGCATTTACCGCCATATTTGTATTCATTCTTTGCGGACTTATACGTCTGGCATACTTTAATGTGGATGAGGCCAACAGGCAGGCAACGACAGCAGAGCGCAGACAGTATTATCTGGGGCTTCCAATCACATCAAGTGCGCTTGCTATCCCGGCGGTATATCTGATTGGAGAGTTCACAGCTATACATACACAGACAATCGCGGCACTTGCCCTTTTAATCATTGGCATTTGCTACGTGCTCCCTGTAAAGCTCAAAAAGCCATCTCTTTTTGGAGAGGTTCTGCTTGTAGGTATAGGAGCAGTTGAGTTTTGTATTCTCATTGCGGAGGTTCTTATTTAATGGCAAAAAAATCGTTTGTAGACTGGCTTTACACCACGGCACCTGGGCGTGTGACACTTAAGGTGCTTCTGCATACAGGTGCACTTAAGCTTGGAGAAATAGTAGCACGCTCCCCGCTGTCTAAGCCGCTTATCAACCGGTATATAAAGAATAACAATATAGACATGTCTGATTTTAAGGGTCAGAAATATAACAGCTTTCAGGACTTTTTCTCCAGAAAGCGTGATGATATTGAGGTGGACAGGCAGGCTGAGCATCTTATCAGTCCGTGTGACGGCTACCTGAGTGCATACAGGATAAAAAGCAACAACAGCTTTCACATCAAGGGTTCATGGTACAAGGTGACGGACCTTGTCACCGACAAAAAAATTGCAAAGGAATTTGTTGGAGGAGATTGCGTGATACTGCGTCTTTGTGCCAATGATTATCATCATTACTGCTATATAGATGACGGCTTTCAGGGAAAGAATCATTTCGTGAAGGGGCTGCTTCACAGCGTTCAGCCGATTGCACTGGAAAATGCTCCTGTATACAGGCAAAACAGGCGTATGTGGACAATTCTTGATACAGTTAATTTTGGCAAGGTGGCACAGATTGAGATAGGTGCGCTGCTTGTGGGAGGCATAGTCAATGACCACGAGAATGTTATGATGAGAAAGGGCGCAGAGATGGGGCACTTTGAGCTGATTGGCTCCACGATAGTGCTTTTGTTTAAAAAAGGTCATATTGACCTGCTTCCGGAAATTAAAGAGTGTATAAAAGGAGACAAAGAAGTACGTGTTATCCAGGGACAGCATATCGCAAACAGGACAGCTTTTTAACAGAATACTTCCAAAATACAGTCGTATTCCGCTGCTTTTTACAGTGGTGCTCAATTTCAGTGTATACTGGGGCGCGCGTGCTATTGCAGGCGGTTTTATCCATCACAATATAGAGACCTCGCTTGATGATATGATACCGGTTGTGTACCCTACAGTAGTCATTTATTTTGGCTGCTATATTTTTTGGATTATAGGATATCTGTACAATGCAGCGATGGATAAAAGGCACTGTTATCGTTTTCTCATGGCAGACTGGCTGGCAAAGGCAGTCTGTTTTATCTGTTATGTCGTGTATCCTACAACCAACACCCGCCCGGAAATAGTGGGCTCAGACATATGGGCACAGCTCATGCGCTTTTTATATAGTATGGATGCAGCGGACAATCTTTTTCCGTCTATACACTGCCTAGTAAGCTGGCTGTGCTATATAGGCATCCGTGGCAACAAAAAAGTACCGCAGTGGATACGTACAACCTTCTGTATTTGCGCTATAGCAGTATTCATATCCACATTGACTACGAAGCAGCATGTGATATATGATGTAGTTGCAGGAGTTGCGCTGGTGGAAGTAACATACCGGGTTTCAAAGCTGATAGTTAAAAGGCTTGTTAAAAAGGAAAAATCGAATACAGAAGCATAATATGTATAAACGGTATAAGGTATACAATTAGTAAGAAAACCTAAAACCAAGGAGTATAAACATGGATGATACACAAATAGAGATGCTGCCGATGTTGGGCGAATTCAGTTCAATTGCCTCGCAGTATGAACACATCATGTTCTACTACGAATCTGGCATACAGCAGATAGTCGCAAAGCTGCAGATATTAAATAATGAATTTAAAAACAATCATGAAAGAAATCCAATTGAGAATATAAAGAGCCGTGTAAAGTCGCTTGACAGCATAATAGACAAGATGAAGCGAAAGGGTATTCCGCTCACCATCAACGCCATGAAGCGTGAGATAAAGGATATAGCAGGAGTCAGAGTGGTCTGTCCATTCATATCCGATGTATATCAGGTGGCCAATATGCTTGTGAATCAGGCGGATGTCGAGCTTGTCACAATAAAGGACTACATAAAAAAACCGAAGGAGAATGGCTACAGGAGTCTTCATATGATAGTGCTGGTTGATGTGTATTTTTCGGATCACAAGGACAAGGTTCCGATAGAGATACAGTTTCGTACCATTGCCATGAATTTCTGGGCCAGCACAGAGCATCAGCTTCGCTACAAGAAGAGCCGTGTATTCACGGAGGAGATGCAGCGGGAGCTCAAGAAATGCGCAGATATCATGGCTGACGCTGATGACAAGATGCAGAATCTGGCAAATGTTTCGGGGATTGTGCAGCCGATTGAGTAAAAGAGAGTGATGTAAATCACTCTTTTTTGCTTGTAAATCAAAAGTTTATATTTATTTAATAAAAATTGTTAGCACTCTCACTTGACGAGTGCTAATTTGCGTGTTATAACATAGTCACAAGGAATATTGAATTATATTTATGGATAACATAGTAGAAGGGAGTGAGACTATGAACATTCAAAAATTTACACAGAAATCAATAGAGGCAGTCAATGACTGCGAGAAGCTTGCATATGATTATGGCAATCAGGAGATAGAACAGGAGCACCTGCTTGTGGCATTACTTTCACAGGAGGACGGACTGATACCGAAGCTGATTGACAAGATGGAGATAAACGTAGAGCATTTCACAGAGAATGCAAAGCGCCATCTGGCAGCGCGCACAAAGGTAAGCGGCAGCAGTGCACAGGTCTATGTGGGCAATGATTTAAACAAGGTTCTTATCCATGCTGAGGACGAGGCAAAGGCAATGGGAGATGAGTATGTTTCGGTAGAGCATCTTTTCCTGTGTCTGCTGAAGTATCCAAACAAGGCAATGAAGGAGCTGATTAAGGAGTACGGTCTCACAAGAGACAGATTCCTCACAGCGCTTTCTACGGTAAGGGGCAATCAGAAGGTCACATCCGATAACCCTGAGGCCACATATGATACACTTGAGAAATACGGATACGACATGGTGGAGCGTGCAAGACAGCAGAAGCTTGATCCTGTTATCGGCCGTGATGATGAGATACGAAATGTAGTGCGTATTCTCTCGCGTAAGACTAAAAATAACCCGGTACTTATCGGTGAGCCTGGTGTTGGTAAAACGGCAGTCGTTGAGGGACTGGCACAGCGTATCGTAAAGGGCGATGTACCTGAGGGCTTAAAGGACAAAAAACTGTTTGCACTCGATATGGGCTCTCTGATTGCAGGAGCCAAGTACAGAGGAGAGTTTGAGGAGAGACTAAAGGCAGTGCTTGAGGAGGTAAAAGCCTCTGACGGACAGATAATTCTATTTATCGATGAGCTTCACACAATTGTCGGAGCAGGAAAGACAGACGGAGCCATGGATGCAGGACAGCTTCTTAAGCCAATGCTTGCAAGAGGTGAGCTGCATTGTGTGGGTGCCACCACACTCGATGAGTACCGTGAGTACATTGAGAAGGATGCAGCTCTTGAGAGACGTTTTCAGCCTGTTATGGTTGACGAACCGACAGTAGAGGACACTATCTCAATACTTCGTGGTCTTAAGGACAGATACGAGGTATTCCACGGCGTCAAAATCACAGACTCGGCACTTGTCACAGCGGCAGTGCTTTCAAACAGATACATCACAGACAGATTTTTGCCTGATAAGGCAATAGACCTGGTGGATGAGGCATGCGCCATGATAAAGACGGAGCTTGATTCAATGCCGGCAGAGCTTGATGAGCAGAATCGTAAGATTATGCAGCTTGAGATAGAGGAGACAGCTCTAAAGAAAGAGACAGACCACTTAAGTCAGGACAGGCTCGTAGCACTACAAAAGGAGCTTGCAGAGCTGCGTGATGACTTTAATGCAAAAAAGGCTCAGTGGCAGAACGAGAAGGGCGCTGTTGACAAGGTCAGCAAGCTTCGTGAAAAGATTGAGTCCACAAAGAATGAAATCAAGACAGCACAGCAGAACTATGACCTGGAAAAGGCAGCAGAGCTTCAGTACGGTGTGCTTCCAAACCTTCAGAAGGAGCTGGAATCAGAGGAGGCACTGCTTAAGGACAGAGACTTATCGCTTGTGCGAGAGAACGTGGGCGATGAGGAGATTGCACTCATTATCTCGCGCTGGACAGGAATACCTGTTGCAAAGCTTACAGAGAGTGAGCGTAATAAGACACTTCACCTCGATGAGGAGCTGCACAAGAGGGTAATAGGACAGGATGACGGAGTCACAAAGGTGACAGAGGCTATCATCCGTTCAAAGGCAGGCATCAAGGATCCTACAAAGCCGATAGGTTCGTTTATGTTCCTCGGACCTACAGGTGTAGGTAAGACAGAGCTTGCGAAGGCACTTGCGGCAAGTCTTTTTGATGATGAAAACAACATGGTCAGACTCGATATGAGTGAGTACATGGAGAAGTACTCAGTGTCACGACTCATCGGAGCGCCTCCTGGATATGTAGGCTATGATGAGGGTGGACAGCTCACAGAGGCTGTAAGGCGTAAGCCATACTCAGTAGTACTCTTTGATGAGGTGGAAAAAGCCCATCCGGATGTATTCAATGTGCTGCTTCAGGTGCTTGATGATGGACGAATCACTGACTCACAGGGACGTACCGTGGATTTCAAGAACACAATCATCATTATGACAAGCAACCTCGGCTCACAGGAGCTTCTTGAGGGCATAGAGGCAGACGGCAGCATCAGCACAGAGTGTGAGAACCGCGTCATGGATGAGCTTAAGGGGCATTTCAGACCGGAGTTTTTAAACAGACTTGATGAGATCATCATGTTCAAGCCTCTCACAAAGGACAACATCGGTCATATCATCACTCTGCTCATGGCAGACTTAAACAAGCGTCTTGTCGACAAGGAAATCACAGTCGAGCTGACAGACACTGCAAAGCAGTTTATCACCGACAATGGCTACGATCCGGTATACGGAGCAAGACCACTCAAGAGATATCTGCAGAAGCATGTCGAGACACTCGCGGCAAAGCTGATTCTGGCAGATGGTGTGAGAGCAGGAGATACCATCCTTATAGATGTGAAGGATGGCAAACTTAGTGCATCGGCAGTTCAGAAAAATGCATAAGTGAATGTATAGAAATCAACAGCTTTTTCTTTTTATAATTTCTGTACTTATTTCAATTTTTACATGGCTTGCAGAGGTAGAATCTATTATCTCTGCAAGCCTTTTTACTGCAATTTCACCCATGTACTGCTTAGGCACATGCACAGTCGAAAGAGGTGGTGTAATGTAGGTACACATTGGCATATCATCAAAGCCTATTACTGATATGTCTTCAGGTATACGGTAGCCTGCCTCTGAAAGTGCACGCATGGCTCCGGCAGCAATCAGGTCATTGTCGGCAAAGTAGCATCGGGCAAGCTCATCACCGCTTTTTATAACCGCCTTCATATCACAGTAAGCACCGTCAACTGAAGGGGAGAGGTGATGTACGACTGAGCGCGAGGTTGACATACCGTTTTTACGTATTGCTTTATAGAAGCCGTCAGCTCTTTCCTCAAAGCCGGTTATACTGTATGCGGAATGCAGATATCCGGGCTGTGCATGTGTTTGCTTGATCAGGTAGTCTGTGGCAAGATAGGCACCCTGAAGGTTATTTATAGTCACGCAATCGAGGTTTAAGGCTTCGAAATAGTTGTCTATTAGCACAACAGGCAGACCGCACCTTGTAAAGGGCTTTATGTCATGCTCTTCCATCTCGGTTCCAAGCAGCAGGATACCCTTTGCGCCAAGCCTTTTCCACTCAGACAGCAAAGCCTCAATATCGTCATTTTCGTATATGTAGCTGATATTCAGGTAGTAGTGGCAGTGCCTGCAGCCCAAATCAATACCCTCTGACAGCTGTGAAAAGAATGGAACATCCTGTACTAAAACGCCGTGCTCTGTATGTGTGTAAACAGGAGAATTAGGAACTACAGCGCCATTCTTTCTGTATATTACAAAATATAATGTGCCATTGGAGGCCGGCGCTTCATTGGTATTTGATATTCTTGAAAAATCATATCCGGCAGAGGCCGCAGCTTCGAGCACACGTTTTCTGGTGAGTGTGCTGACACCGGGCTTATTATTAAGTGCCATCGATATGGCTGCTTCAGAAAGATTAAGTTGTTTGGCAAGTTCTTTTGCTGTGATAGACATGGCATGGCTCCTTATGTTTTATTTGTCTCATTATAACATGACAATATAGTATTAACATTATAATTTAGTAAATTAAGTTGAAAAATACACTAAATTTACTAAATTATAGGTATCAATTAAGCTGGACCGGATATATACTTAGCACATAAGAACAATTAATCTGTCCGATGGGGCATATGAGAGAAGGAGATTTACACTATGAACAATATTCCAAAAATGAAAATCGGTATAGTTGCGGTAAGCCGTGACTGTTTTCCGGAAAGTCTGTCAGTGAACAGAAGAAAAGCACTTGTCGATGCATATGCTGCAAAGTATGATGCAGCAGACATATACGAGTGTCCTGTATGTATCGTGGAGAGCGAAATACATATGGTACAGGCACTTGAGGACATAAAGGCAGCAGGCTGCAATGCACTTTGTGTTTACCTTGGAAACTTTGGACCAGAGATTTCAGAGACTCTTCTTGCAAAGCACTTTGACGGACCAAAGATGTTTGTTGCAGCAGCAGAGGAGACACAGGAGAACTTAATTCAGGGACGTGGAGATGCATACTGTGGTATGTTAAACGCAAGCTACAATCTGGCACTCAGAAATATAGGAGCGTATATTCCGGAGTATCCTGTGGGCGATGCAGATGACTGCGCAGATATGATACATGAATTCCTGCCAATAGCAAGGGCTATATACGGACTTAATAATCTTAAGATTATTTCATTCGGACCAAGACCACTCAATTTCCTTGCATGCAATGCGCCAATCAAGCAGCTCTACAACGTGGGTGTTGAGATTGAGGAAAATTCAGAGCTTGATTTGTTTGAGGCATTTAACAAGCATGCCGGTGATGAGAGAATACCGGATGTGGTAAAGGACATGGAAAAGGAGCTTGGCGAGGGCAACAAAAAGCCTGAGATCCTTGAGAAGCTTGCACAGTATGAGCTCACACTTTTAGACTGGGTTGATGAGCATAAGGGCTACAGAAAGTATGTGGCAATCGCAGGAAAATGCTGGCCTGCCTTCCAGACACAGTTTGGATTTGTACCATGCTATGTAAACAGCCGTCTTACAGGAAGAGGTATCCCGGTTTCATGTGAGGTGGATATCTATGGAGTGCTCAGTGAGTTCATCGGAACCTGCGTCAGCGAGGATGCGGTAACACTTCTCGACATCAACAACTCAGTGCCGAAGGATATGTACAAGGAGTCAATCGAGGGCAGATTTGACTACAAGCATACAGACACATTTATGGGCTTCCACTGTGGAAACACCTGTTCAAGCAAGGTTTGCAACCCACAGATGAAGTATCAGATGATTATGGCAAGAAGCCTTCCTATAGAGGTGACAAACGGAACTCTCGAGGGAGATATAGTGCCGGGAGATATTACATTTTACCGTCTCCAGTCTACAGCAGACTGTAAGATTCGCGCTTATGTGGCACAGGGTGAGGTGCTTCCTGTTGCAACACGCTCATTCGGAAGTATCGGAGTGTTTGCGATAAAGGAGATGGGACGTTTCTACCGTCATGTGCTTATTGAGAAGAACTATCCTCATCACGGAGCTGTAGCCTTCGGTCATTACGGAAAAGCCCTTTTTGAGGTATTTAAATATATTGGCGTGCCAGTTGAGGATATTAACTACAATCAGCCGGCATCACTGCCATACAAGACAGAAAATCCTTTCTGTTAGTGGGTTCTGAATAGTTACGTTATCTGATGTAAACATATTACGTGAATGGAGAATAGATATGCTATATATAGGTGTGGATTTAGGCACAAGTGCAGTAAAGCTTCTGCTCATGGATGAGAGCGGAAAGGTATTAAATATAGTCTCAAAGGAGTATCCAATCAGTTTTCCAAAGCCGGGCTGGTCAGAGCAGAATCCATGTGACTGGTGGGAGCAGACCGTGGCTGGGCTTATAGAGCTGACTAAAGATTTTGACAGGAGCGTTGTTGCGGGAATCAGCTTCGGCGGTCAGATGCATGGACTTGTTGTATTGGATGAAAACGACAATGTAATAAGACCTGCTATACTTTGGAATGACGGAAGAACACAGAAGGAGACAGACTATTTAAATAATGTAATAGGAAAAGAAAAGCTGTCTGAGCTCACCGGAAATATAGCGTTTGCCGGATTTACAGCGCCAAAGATTTTATGGCTAAAAGCAAATGAACCGGAAAACTTTGCCAGAATAAAAAAGCTTATGCTGCCAAAGGATTATATTGCATACCGCATGACAGGTGTATTTAGTACCGATTATTCTGATGCATCGGGAATGCTTCTTCTGGATGTCAAAAATAAGTGCTGGTCAAAGGAGATGCTTGACATATGCGATGTAAGAGAGGAGTGGCTTCCTGGGCTTTATGAGAGCAGTGAAAAGACAGGCACTCTGAAAGCTGATGTGGCATGTGAGCTTGGCTTTCCTAAAGACTGCATAGTTGCAGCCGGGGCAGGAGATAATGCGGCTGCAGCTATAGGCACAGGTACAGTCGGAGCCGGAAAGTGCAACCTCTCTCTTGGAACAAGCGGCACACTTTTCATTACAAGTGATGAATTCAGAGTGGATTCGCACAATGCGCTTCATTCGTTTGACCATGCTGACGGCGGCTATCATCTGATGGGCTGCATGCTCTCGGCTGCAAGCTGCAACAACTGGTGGATGAAGGATATCCTTCATTCCGATGACTTTGTGAATGAGCAGAAGCCTCTTGAGGAGGATGGCAGACTTGGTGAGAATCATGTGTATTTTCTGCCTTATCTGATGGGAGAGCGCTCTCCGCACAATGATCCGTCTGCAAGGGCAGCGTTTATCGGGATGAGCATGGATACTGACAGAGCAGACATGCTGCAGGCTGTGTTTGAGGGTGTGGCATATGGTCTTCGAGATTCACTTGAGGTGGCAAAGAGCCTTGGTGTGGCACCAAAAAGCACAACAATCTGTGGTGGCGGTGCAAAGAGTGTGCTTTGGAGAAAGATAGTTGCAAACGTCATGAATATGCAGGTTGACACGGTAGAGGTCGAGGAAGGACCGGCATACGGCGGTGCAATACTGGCCGCAGTTGCAAACGGCTGCTTTGAAAATGTGGAGGCAGCGGCAGCGGCTATTGTGAGAAAGAAGGATACAACCATGCCAAGTCCACAGCTTGTCGAAAAATATGAGAAGTGCTATGCAAAATTTAAGCAGTTTTATCCTGCATTAAAGGGCAAATATTAGTCATTTCGTAGAAAAATAAATTAAGTGTTGTAAAGTGGTGCAAATTCATGTATCTTATTATAGGGAAATGAATTTTGCACCACTTTTTTATGCATAATTAGCGCTTATAAAACACATAATTGCCGATTATATCAATGCAAAATGAATTTTTTGCTAAAAGAAATTGCAAAATGATATAACAGATATATCAAATATGCATTTCAGGCGGGGATGATATGGATTTATTTGATTACATGAGAGAACAGAATAAGGAGACAAGCGGTCCCTTAGCTTCTAGGATGCGTCCGACAACACTTGATGAGGTGGTCGGGCAGCAGCACATAGTTGGGAAGGACAAGCTTTTGTATCGTGCGATTAAAGCCGATAAGCTCAGCTCCATCATCTTTTACGGGCCACCGGGCACCGGAAAGACTACTTTGGCAAAGGTCATAGCCCACACTACCAGTGCTGAGTTTATGCAGATTAATGCAACCTCTGCAGGCAAGAAGGATATGGAAGAGGTCGTGGAGCAGGCGAAGAATAATCAGGGAATGTATCAGAAGAAGACGATACTTTTTATCGATGAGATACATCGCTTCAACAAGGGGCAGCAGGATTATCTGCTTCCGTTTGTGGAGGATGGCACCATTATTTTGATTGGAGCTACCACTGAGAATCCTTATTTTGAGGTAAACGGAGCCTTGCTTTCACGCTCAGTCATTTTTGAGCTTAAAAAGCTGTCAACGGATGATATAAAGGTACTTCTTAAGAGAGCACTGACTGACACAGAAAAGGGCATGGGTGCATACAATGCACAGATAGATGATGATGCACTTGATTTCCTTGCAGATGTGTCAAACGGAGATGCGAGAGCGGCGCTAACAGCGATTGAGCTTGGTGTACTGACCACGGACAGGTCAGACGATGGCATCATTCATATCACTATCGATGTGGCGAGCGAATGTATACAAAAAAGAGTTATCTCCTATGATAAGAAGGGGGATAACCATTACGATACCATCTCTGCTTTTATAAAGAGCATGCGCGGCTCAGACCCGGATGCGGCGGTCTATTATCTGGCGAGGATGCTTTATGCCGGAGAAGATGTGAAATTTATCGCAAGACGAATCATGATACTTGCATCGGAGGATATAGGCAATGCAGACCCGATGGCTATGGTTGTAGCGGCATCGGCGGCGGCAGAGGTCGAGCGCGTTGGAATGCCGGAGGCACAGATTATTCTGTCACAGGCTGTCACATACATGGCATGCGCGCCAAAAAGCAATGCATCATATAATGCGATATCGGCAGCAATGAGCTGCGTGAAGCAGACTAAGACACCGGCTGTTCCGGCACATCTGCAGGATGCCCATTATGGTGCGGCAGAAAAGCTCGGGCACGGAGTCGGGTACAAATACGCACACGACTATCCAAATCACTATGTGAAGCAGCAGTATCTGCCGGATGGCCTTACAGACAGAGTGTTTTACAAGCCTACGGATATAGGCTATGAGGCAAAGATAAAAGCACACATGGATGAGCTTCACAGAGACTGTGATACATGAAAGTGCATAGATGAAGCTTGAATAATTGCAAATAGTTGATAATAACATAAATATTTAGAAAATCAGACCAGGAGGATCTTTAAATGAAAAAGTATACAGAAATGACAAAGGACGAGTTAATGCAGGAAAAGACAGCACTTGAGGCTGAGTACGAGAAGATTAAGAATCTTGGCTTAAGCCTGGACATGTCGCGTGGAAAGCCGGGAGCAGACCAGCTTGACCTCTCACTCCCTATGCTCGATGTCTTGAAATCAGACAGTGATATGAAAAGTGAATCAGGACTTGATGTGAGAAACTATGCATGTCTGGACGGAATTCCTGAGGCAAAGGCCCTTATCGCAGGCATGGTAGGAGCAAAGCCTGAGCAGGCTATAGTATATGGAAATTCAAGTCTCAATATCATGTATGATCAGGTTGCACGTGCATTTATCTTTGGTATTTGCGGCAATACACCATGGTGCAAGCTTGACAAGGTGAAGTTCCTCTGTCCTGTACCGGGCTATGACAGGCACTTTGCAATCACAGAGGAGTTTGGAGTTGAGATGATAAACATCCCTATGACTGAGGATGGTCCTGACATGGATATGGTTGAGAAATATGTCAATAACGATGCCTCTGTAAAGGGAATCTGGTGTGTTCCAAAATACTCTAACCCACAGGGTGTTGTATACTCTGATGAGACAGTTGAGCGCTTTGCAAAGCTTAAGCCTGCAGCAGATGATTTTAGAATCTTCTGGGACAATGCATACACAGTTCATCATCTCTATGATGATAAGCAGGCAGAGATTCCAAATATCCTTGAGCTCTGCGAGAAAGAGGGAAACCCTGATATGGTATTTGAGTTCTGCTCAACAAGTAAGGTGACATTCCCTGGTGCAGGCGTGGCAGGTATATGCACATCTGAGAAAAACCGTGAGGATATCAAGAAGCGCCTTACTATACAGACAATCGGACACGACAAGATTAATCAGCTTCGTCATGCGAGATTCTTTAAGGATGTAGATGGTATCAAGGCTCATATGGCAAAGCATGCAGCTCTTATCAGACCTAAATTCGAGCTGGTTGAGAATATCCTCACAGATGAAATTGCTTCAAGAGGCATCGGAACATGGGTTAAGCCGCTTGGTGGATACTTCTTCGGATTTGAGGCTCTTTCAGGCTGTGCAAAGGAAATCGTTGCAAAGTGCAAGGAAGCAGGTGTCACAATGACAGGTGCAGGCTCTCCTTTCCCTTACAAGAAGGATCCGGATGACTGCGTGATAAGAATTGCTCCGACATATCCATCACTTGATGAGCTGAAAAAGGCTGCAGAGGTGTTTGTTGTTGTCACACGTCTTGTCAGCGTAAATAAGCTGCTCGAGGCATAAAATCTCTGTTATGTCCTAACGGGTAGACTTATAATTGGCATATTTATCTAAAATAAGTATGTGATATATGTATAAAAACTAAATGAATATTTGTGCACATTTTTTCGGGATTTGGTATTTACAAATCCCGATTTTTGTGTAAGATATAAATATCTTTTTAAATTGTGTCTTGCATATGTTTTATGCGGGTTTCTTTTTGTGGCATTTCGGCCACTATTTTTTCCCTTGATTTTTAGTTTCATATATTTGATTTTTGATTTTATTTAACACTATTATTTTATTATTTAACACTATTATTTTAGGCTTAGATGAAGAAAGGATTTAAATATTATGAAGGAAATTTTTCAGGAGTATGGCGGAATACTCATAACAGTTGTAGCAATTTTATCAATCATCCTCGTTGTAACAGCGGTTATAGGCTCTGATGCAACAGGCATAGTAGGAAAGACATTTAGTGATCTGATTACAAACTTTTCAAATCATGCTAATATGAGTGTCAAATAAGAGGTGGTACATGGAGCTTGGAAAAGAATATTTTGGACCGCTTTGGAGTTTTGTTGCCAGCAACGAGATAACGGATATAGATTATAACGGCAAAGAAATATGGCTTACAAATATATTCAATGAGCGTTTCAGGGCCAATCAGCAGTTTGTCACACAGTATATGACACCTGCTTTTGTGGAGCAGTTTACACAGCGCATCGCTAATGTCGTAAGCAGACAGTTCAATAAGAGAAATCCGGAGCTTGAGGCCGAGACGAGCGAGCTTCGTGTGACGATACTGCATGAATCGGTTGCGAAGTCGGGCAGGAGCATCAGCATACGAAAGACACCGCCGCTTATCAGACTGACAGCAGAATCTGCAATTGCTGAGAAATTCTGCTCGGAGGAGCTTTTAGCTGTACTGATAAACTGCGTAAAGACCAAGATGAATATCACCTTTTGCGGGATGCCGGGCATCGGAAAGACGGAGTGCGTGAAGTTTTTTTCACAGTTTATACCGGCGAATGAGCGCGTGATTACAATTGAGGATACTCTTGAGATACGTTATGCCGAGACAAATCCGGGCAAGGACTGTATAGAGATGAAGGTGAGTGAGGATGTGTTTGGCTACTCTGAGGCTATCAAGTCATGTCTTAGAATGAATCCAAAGTGGATTATGCTCTCAGAGGCACGCTCAAAGGAGGTAAAATATCTGCTGCAGAGCTGGAGCACCGGTGTGCGTGGCATGACGACACTCCACACAGATGATGTGCGCAATATACCGGACAGAATACTCAATATGCTTGAGAGCCGTGTGGATGCTGAGCGTATGGAGAATGACATATATCAGGCACTTGATGTGGGTATTTTGATCCGCAAGAGGAGAAATGAAGAAGGAGTAGTGTACAGATACATAGACCAGGTGTGCTTTTTCTACAGGGAAAACTATACCAATCATGTGTTTATGCTTGTGTCAGACGGACAGATAGTGACTCACGATATACCAAAGGTCATACTTCGCAGATTTAAAAGAGAGGGTGTGAATGAGCCGTTTGGCGAGTCCTTTGTCAATGAGATACGGATGAATGAGGCCGTGATGAGTGAGGAGAGGGAGGCTTAGGAATGACGTATATATTGATTTTATTTCTGACATATGTGCTGCATCTTCTGCTCAAGCTAAACTGGGTGTGTACGGCTGTGGTGCTTGTTTTTCTTCTTGTTATGCAGCATTTTCACCGAATCAAAGGCCAAAGATTTCAGGAAGCGCGAAAGCGCTTTCTGGATGTATCGCTGTATATTGACACCCTGCTGTATTCGTTTTTGAAGGAGCAGAAGATAATCCGTGCGTTTGAGGATGTAAAGAGCACACTGGCAGATGGTCATATGAAGGAGACTGTGAGCAGGGCTATTGATCATATGATGCTCACGTTTGATGAGACAGAGGTGTTTGTGGATGCTATGAGGATTATTGAAGATGAGTACAAGTGCAACCGAATAGTGAATGTACATGAATTTATGGCACATGCTGAGTATTATGGCGGTGATGTCAATGAGTCTGCAAAGATACTGCTGCAGGATAAGAGTGCATGGGAGCGCAGGATACTGCACAATATCGAGGACAGACAAAGGATGTTTCACCAGATTATCCTGTCTGTTGTGACCTCTGTTATTATTAGCGGAATCATACTTTATCTGCCGGTTTTGAGCATGGATATCAGCAGCAATATCATAGTGCAGATACTGTCAGTTGCTCTTATAGTGCTTGATGATTTAATCATACTCTGGGGACAGAAATTCCTTGAAGTGGATTATCTGGCTATTGATTTGCTTCCTGAGGATGATAAGCATGCCAAAAAGCTTGAGGAATACAAGGCGTACAATCCGGCAAAGGAGCTTCGGGCGTCAATTCTTATGGCTGTTATACCGGCTTTAGCCAGTGTATTTTTACTGTATACTGACAGACAGTGGCCGGCTGTGGCAGCTATGGGAGCAGCTCTTATATGTCTGAATCAGCACCGTATAGGTCACAGGCTTATGAAGAAAAATCTGATAGCGGATGTAAAGAGTGCATTTCCCAAGTGGCTGATGGACCTCGCTCTATTGATTCAGAGTGAAAATGTGCAGGTAGCCATACAGAAGTCGAGAGAGCATATACCGGTGATACTTAAGGAAGAGGTAAATACGCTTGTGGAGAGACTGGACGTGGAGCCGGAGAGCTCTGACCCGTATCACAGATTTCTCGGCTGTTTGAACCTGCCGGAGATAAACGCAGCCATGGGCATGCTGTATGCTGTTTCGATTGGAAATAGTGGCAATTGCGGAAGTCAGATTGATGAGCTGATTACGAAGAATCTGGAGATGCTTGATGTAGCAGACACCGCGAGGCTTAAGGATAAGACCGCCGGTATGTATCTTTTGTTTTTGGCTCCTGTTATCACAGCATCATTTAAGATGATAGTTGATATGGCTATTTTCCTTATAAGCTTTTTATCATACAAGGTAGTGTAGGGGGTGTGTTGTGAGTCAGATAATGAAGACCTTTTTAGGGGTATTTTTGATTATGTTTATGGTGGTTACATCATCAGGTGTGCTGTCGGGATTTATGACTGTAGTTGAGGCACAGAACCTACATGCTCAGATTATCAATGAGCTTGAGGACAGTGATTATGACAGCTCGGTTGCGCAGACCTGCTTTGAAAATGCATCAAAAGCCGGAGATACACTGGAGCTTAAACTGTATATGACAGACAATTCCATAAGGACAGTCACAGACGCATCACAAATCGCTTCGTCAGATGAGATAGAAAAGGCAAGAGTGGAGCTTAAGTTCACTTACGCGGTAGCATTTTTCGGAATAGAGCAGGAGCATGTGCTGAGCGGATATGCGTTGTAGTACTTTTCCTGCGGATATAGCTGTATAAGAGGGGGAAAACAGATGGAGCTATTAATAGAAGAATTGGGAGGAAGCGTTATTATGATTCTTTTAGGCAGTGGAGCGGTCGGTGTGCTCGTGTATGTGTCTACTCTGCTGTGATAACAACTGAATTGATTAAAAAGGTAACGTGAACAGTTACTTAAAAAATATGTAAAGGTAAGAGAATATGAAAGAAGTATTCAGACAGTATGGAGGTGTGCTGATTGCAGCGGCCGCCACAAGTGCATTTCTTGTGTTGATGGGAAACATTGTGCTGGCTCAGGGAGGCATGCTTGCGCGGCTCATAGATATATGGGGCAACAGTGCGATTTAGATAACCGGGAGACAATAGATGAAGGAGATAATGCAGACATATGGAGCCATGATAGTGGCGGTGGTTGTAGGAATTGCACTGCTGTCGGGATTTGGGGCTTTGAAGAATAAAATGAGTGTGGCGTTTGCTCCACAGGATATATTGAGCAGCGATAGCGCAAACGACAGCTATGATGGCATGAAAAATATACCGGTTCCGGGTATTGAGCTAAAGGAGAAAATGCGTCAGAATGCCGTAAGCTACAGTGTATATGACCTGCTTGATGTTACAGCGCATGAGGATAATCTGGATAAGCTTGAAGTTTATGCCTTGTATGATTCGGGCAGAAATGACTGTACAGGCAGCATATCAGCCGATGGCTCGTCACTTAGCTTTCCGGATTATGGTGTGTATGATATGCATGTCAGGATAACCTGCAAAAACGGCACAATGGATCATGTTAGGATAAGTGTTCCAATTAATAGAAAGGTAGTAGGTTTATAAAATGAAAAATGTAGTGCTTGGAATAATTGGCTGTCTTATTGTAGTGTATACAGCTATGCTTGGGCTTAGTGTATACAATGTGACAGTCAGGGAGAACCAGATGGAGAAATGTCTGTCATTAGCACTCTCAGGTGCTATGAACAGATATTACGAGCCAAATATGTATATCGTGGATAAAAAGCCTGTCAGCAGCTATGATGTGGAAAAAGCTGTCATAGAGGACATTGATGAGAGGCTTACAGCAGGCGGTAATGCAAGTACCACAGTTTATGTCTGTGATATGGAAAAGGGCATTATTTCAGCAGGAATAGAGGAAGAGTTCAAACTTCCTACAGGTGCAACAAAGAAAATAAGCTGCAAAAAGACTATTGTAGCAGATCAGCCAATGGAGGATAACTAGCGTATGAAAAATGAAAGACAACAGAGACTTTTATTCATTATACCGGCAGTGATAATAGCAATAATTCTTATCTTATGTATAGCAGTGGCAGTAGGCTCAAAATCAGGAAATAAAGGGAATAAAAAGGATTCCCGGTCTGTCAGTGTGACTGAAAATGAGCAGGATATTGTAGCTGAAAGTGAGATGCTTGAGCTGGTGAAAGAGGATGCTTTGAAGGAATCAAATGTAGAGGATAAAGATAATAAGCAAAACGACGGTGCACAATCAGATAACAATGATAATTCTGTAGCAGCTGATAGTAATTCGGATAATGCAAATACAGCGTCAGATAAATCATCAGAAGACAAAGCTGCAGCCGGTCAAAAGACGTCGACAGACAGCAATAAGACATCGACAGGCAGCAATAATACACAAAAACATGCCGGTAACGATTCAAAACCGGAAGCATCAAATCAGACAGCTGCACCTGAGCCGGCTCAAAGTGAGCCCGCGCAGCCGGAAACACCTAAAAATGAGTATGTTGCACCGGGATGGATATTTTATGGCAGTAAGGCCGGAAATGGCATGAGTGGGGAGCAGAAGGCGTATGTTGATTCAGTGATACAGCAGTGGACAAATGGAGGTTTGTCAGATGATGCAATCGGAGATATGTTTATTGAAAAAATAGCACAGGAGTGGCAACTTCCGATGATAACGGCTGGCGTGACAAGTAATTTGCTATGTCTGTTTCCGTCAAGAGCAGAAGTTACGGATTATAGTTTAAATTTAGCCGATATGAACGGAACTTATAATTTTGTTGGTTTGTACACAAAGGGAGAATATGATGAAAATGGATATCTCAAATGTTATTATTGGGAAGCGGGTGTTCTTTAGGAAATGCGTTTGCATGATGTTTGTGGCTGCAGTTATTATTACCTATATGTTCTCAGTCGATTGCAATATAGTGAAGGCTGATGAATGGGATGATGCTGTGAAGTACTATTCTAATTATGGTAATGCTGCTGTTTTTAGGGCTACAAATAAAATGAATGGCAATATTTATTTTTGTTCAGCAGGAAATACATCTACGTCAGGAACCAAGTATAGGACAATTGGATACAAAATGACAATTAAAGGGACAGGTGGAAATGAGATACAGAAAATTTATTTCCAGCTTGGCGGACAATATCTGACACTCTTAAACAGCAAAAAGCAATCAGGCAAGGAGTATATGCTTTATGTGATTACTTTACAGAATATTAAAACCCGATTTAACGAGCAGGCCCTCAATGCCCTTAGCTCCGGCTCATGCACCATCGTCCTCGATGCCTGCATGGTACTTCGAGTAAATGGCAAGAATAAGGGTGGCATGAATGATAATGGTCCTTCCTGGGGAAAGGTTTATACTACCTATGCAGGTATATCCAAAGCGGCAAACTGGACGGACAGTGCACTCTCAGCACTGTATTCGTATTATGGCAAGACCGTGAGAGGACTGTTTCATACAATTGATGTCAGGAAATCTACAGGCATTAGCAGTGTATCAGGGGGAGGTACATACTGCTATGGTACGTATGTGACAATCAGTGCGAGCAGCTCTACCGGATATGATTTCACGAATTGGAACAATGATTCGTCTATGAGCTCATCATCATATGGTTTTTTTGTGAATGCGGGTGGCACTTATACGGCATATGCAAAGGCAGGGAATATAGATGTGACATTCTGGCGGAACACGAGTGCATCGGATTCAGAAAAGACTACAAAGAGCTACACATATGGAGGCATCAATCAGGCTTTTCCTGCTGTGGGATGGCAGATGGCCGGATATCATATGGCAGGCTGGGGAAATAATTCATATGATAAGACTGCCGGATATCCGCTACTGTGTGGTGTGGCAAACAGCTGGATTGAGTCAAACAGACCATCGAAGAATATATACGCAGTATGGCAGGAAAACGAGTATATCATAGAATATGATACCGGTGCATCTGCAACTGTGAAGTATAGTGACGCGGTGACATTGCCAAACCAGCATATGTGTATAGGCTGGATTTTAGGAGAAGCGTATCCTGATATAAAATATACACCGGGAGAGAGTATACAGGTAGCTGATTTATGCAGGATACTGGGGATAGAGTATACAGATAAGGCGGTCATACATATGTATGCACTTTGGGAGCATGAGCCAACTATAGAGGCGGATGATATGTTCTTTTCGATAAAGCAGGCAAGAAATGGCAGTATAACAGAGCAGCTGATAGGAAGCCTTATATCTGCAACGGATGTGGAGGATGGTGATATTGCGTATGGCGATAACATGATAAATTATCTGAAAATAAAAGAATTTGACGAGCGTAAAATAAAAAACGCATGTGACAAGGATATCATAGAGTTAGAACTTGAGGCAAAGGACAGCTATGGAAATATTACGCAAAAAACTATATCCATCACATTTATAGATACTCAGGTCAAGGAGAGAACCAAAGCATTTGGAAAGATCAGATTTATAAGCGAAAAGTATTACGGCAAAAATAAAGCAGGAGGTCTCATGGAGAACTCCCGCTGGTTAAACGATCCTGAATTTAATTTTCTTCTTCGGAAGGCTTTGGCAATTTGATATAGACCTTTTCGATTCGGTTTTTATCAACAGCCTCTATGCGGAGAAGAATATTGTCATCAGTGATGATTATTTCATTTTTTTCAGGCAGGTGGTCAAGCTTTTCAAGGCAGTAGCCACCGATTGTGTCATAGTCGTCTGATTCGAGGTGCAGACCAAGCTCGTCGCTTACATCCTCGAGATTTGCAGAGCCAAGAACTATGTATTCGTAGTCATTTATTCTTGTGATATCATCCTGCTCGTCAGAGTCGTATTCATCACGAATCTCACCGACTATCTCCTCTAAGAGATCCTCGAGTGTGATGAGTCCGGCTGTGACACCGTATTCATCTAAGACAATGGCAAGCGATATAGATGATTCGCGCATCTCGAGAAACAGATTCGCTGTATTCTTGTGCTCATATGTAAAGTAAGGCTCACGCATGATATTTCTGATGGAAAAATGCTCTTTATCCTCATCCTTAAGGAGCAGCAGATCCTTCATATTTACGATACCGATTACGTTGTCAGTGCTTTCATCGTACACAGGGAGTCTGGTGAATTTATCCTCTCTGAATATTGAAATCAGCTCATCATAAGTAGCATCAACATGGACAAACGTCATATCAATACGTGGAACCATGACCTCCTTGGCCTCGGCATCTCCGAAATCGAATACATTGTGAATCATATCTCGCTCTTCATCCTCGATAATGCCGTCCTCCTGTCCTACATCGACGATTGTACGAAGCTCCTCCTCGGTCATGACACGCTTGGCATCGCTCTGTCTTATTCCAAAGAGGAAAATGACTCCGAGTGAAAGCTTGTTGATGATAAATATTACAGGTGTCAGCACTACCATGAGCACTGATATAAAGCCTGCGATTGAGAGTGAAATCCTGTCAGCCTTTATGGTCGCAAGTGTCTTCGGAGAGACCTCTCCAAAGATCAGTATGAGGAATGTAAGTATTCCGGTTGCAACACCGGCTCCGACATTGCCAAACAGCTTGATGGCGAGCGATGTGGTGAGCGATGATGCTGAAAGATTTACGATGTTGTTGCCGATAAGGATGGCTGAGAGCATCTTTGGAGAGTTCTCAGTCACCTTGAGCACCTTTTCGGCTTTTTTGTTACCGGCCTCAGCCAGGGTTCTCATGCGTATTTTGTTTACGGTAGTAAGAGCAGTCTCCGAAGATGAAAAAAATGCGGAGAGTGCTAATAATATTAATAAGAATATAATCTGCGATATGTCGTCAGCGTCCAAATATTTTACCTCGTTATTATATGTGTGTTTTATTTATCGTCTGTGCTGTAGTTAGGAGCCTCTTTAGTGATATGGATATCATGTGGGTGGCTCTCCCTGAGAGAGGCAGCGGTAATCTTGACAAACTTGCCATTCTCCTTGAGATCCTCGATTGTCTTGCAGCCACAGTAGCCCATTCCTGAGCGGATACCACCAACAAGCTGGAATACTGTATCCTCAAGAGTGCCCTTATAAGCTACACGACCCTCAACTCCTTCAGGAACGAGCTTCTTAGCACCCTCCTGGAAGTAACGGTCCTTGCTTCCGTTTTCCATAGCAGCGATAGAACCCATGCCACGATATACCTTGTATTTTCTTCCCTGATAAAGCTCGAAGGTTCCCGGAGCCTCATCACAGCCTGCGAACATTGAGCCCATCATACATACGTTGGCACCGGCTGCGAGAGCCTTTGTCATATCACCTGAGTACTTGATACCACCATCAGCTATAACAGGAACACCATACTCCTTAGCGACCTTGTAGCAGTCCATGATAGCTGTAATCTGTGGTACACCGATACCGGCAACGACACGTGTTGTACAGATAGAACCAGGTCCGATACCGACCTTTACTGCATCTGCACCGGCCTCGATAAGAGCCTTGGCAGCAGCGCCTGTTGCGATATTTCCTGCGATAATCTGAAGGTCAGGATAAGCAGCTTTGATCTTCTTAACAGCATCAAGGATATTCTTTGAATGTCCGTGTGCTGAGTCAACAACGATGACATCAACATGAGACTTAACAAGAGCATCAACACGTTCCATCATGTTGCCTGTGATACCTACTCCGGCACCGCAGAGGAGACGGCCCTGATCATCCTTTGCTGAAAGAGGATACTTAATCTGCTTCTCGATATCCTTTATAGTGATAAGTCCCTTGAGGTTGTAGTCCTTGTCTACGATAGGGAGCTTTTCCTTTCTTGCCTTTGCAAGAATCTTCTTTGCTTCATCGAGGGTGATGCCCTCAGGAGCTGTAATGAGATTCTCAGAAGTCATAGACTCTGAAATCTTCTTTGTGAAGTCTGTCTCAAACTTCAGATCACGGTTTGTGATGATGCCTACGAGCTTGCCGTCCTTTGTGATTGGCACACCTGATATCTTGAACTTGGCCATCAGGTTGTCTGCATCCTGTAATGTATGGTCTGGAGAAAGATAGAACGGATCGGTAATAACGCCGTTTTCTGAACGCTTTACCTTATCGACTTCGTCTGCCTGTGCCTCAATAGACATATTTTTGTGGATGATTCCGATACCACCCTGTCTGGCCATTGCGATAGCCATTTTTGATTCTGTGACTGTATCCATTGCAGCACTCATCATAGGAATGTTAAGGACAATCTTCTTAGTAAGATGTGTCTGAAGCTCGATCATATTTGGTGTTACCTCAGAATATTGTGGAACTAAGAGAACGTCATCAAATGTAATTCCTTCGCCGATAATAGTACCCATTTTTAAATTCCTCTCTTTCTTATGTTATTATACTGGTATACTTTATATACTAATGTAATTTGTATGATGATAGCAAATTAAAGAGAGAGTGTCAAGCAGTTATAAGCCCGATATGAAATTATTATATTATTTATTAGTAAAACTAATGTAAGTCCTTTACAAATAAAGTGAAAATTATGTTATATTTTATATTAAGTGGCTTTACGGCAATATTAGCATGTCACACTAAGGCGTGGACAGTGACGATTTTTTAGCCACAATAATATGATTAAATGGGTAAATACCTTTTGACCCTCATATCATAATAAAAACAAGGGAGAAAAATATGGAGTTTCGACCATGCATCGACATTCACAATGGAAAAGTAAAGCAGATTGTCGGTGGTTCATTAAAAGACAGGGGCGACTTTGCCAGTGAGAACTTTGTCTCAGAGCAGGACAGCCGGTTTTATGCAGATATGTATAGGAAATCCGGCATAAAGGGCGGTCATATCATTTTGCTCAATTCTGTGGACAGCGAGTATTATGAGGCTACAAAGGAACAGGCTGTTAAGGCGCTTGAAGCGTATCCGCAGGGCTTACAGGTAGGAGGCGGTATCACCGCAGACAATGCGATGGAGTTTATAGATGCCGGTGCCGCAGCAGTTATTGTGACATCCTACGTATTTAAAGACGGCAGGATAAACTATGCAAATCTAAACAGGCTTAAAGATACTGTGGGCAGTGACAGGCTGGTGCTTGATCTGTCATGTCGCAAAAAGGATGGACAGTATTATATAGTGACTGACCGCTGGCAAAACTTCACGGATGAGGCAGTGACCACAGAGCTTTTGGATAAGCTATCCTCATATTGCTGCGAGTTTCTGGTACATGCAGTGGATGTTGAGGGCAGGGTGAACGGCATCGAGAAGGAGCTTGTCGCCATGCTTGGCGGCTGGGGAAAGCTACCGGTCACATATGCAGGAGGTGTGTCATCCTTTGACGATTTAAAATGCATCAGGCAGCTTGGACAGAACCATCTGAATGTGACAATAGGCAGTGCTCTTGATTTGTTTGGCGGTGTGATGGAGTACGATAGGGTTATAGCTTTTTGCAATAATAAGGAGATTTAAAATGGCAAAATACAGTAAGAATGATATTATCCGCATAGTGGATGAGGAGGATATTGAGTTTATTCGTTTACAGTTTACGGATATCTTTGGAACATTAAAAAATGTGGCAATTACAGCCAGCCAGCTTGAGAAGGCACTCGACAACAGGTGCATGTTCGACGGCTCATCAATAGAGGGCTTTGTGAGGATAGAGGAGTCAGATATGTATCTGCACCCGGATCTCGACACCTTTATGATTTTTCCGTGGAGACCACAGCAGGGCAAGGTTGCACGAATCATCTGTGATGTCTATATGGCGGATGGTACACCGTTTGAGGGGGATCCACGCTATATATTAAAGAAGCAGATAGAAAAGGCAAAGCAGATGGGGTATGTATTTAATGTAGGTCCGGAGTGTGAGTTTTTCCTTTTCCACCTGGATGAGAACGGACAGCCTACCACCATCTCGCATGAGAGAGCAGGGTACTTTGATTTAGGACCAAATGATTTGGGAGAAAATGCCAGAAGAGACATGGTTTTAACTCTTGAGGATATGGATTTTGAGATAGAGGCATCACACCATGAGGTGGCCCCGGCACAGCATGAGATTGATTTCAAGTATGAGGAGGCACTTCATACCGCTGACAATATCATGACCTTCAAGCTTGCTATAAAGACAATTGCAAAGAGACACGGGCTTTTTGCCAGCTTCATGCCAAAGCCAAAGCATGGTGTGAGTGGCTCGGGAATGCATATCAACATGTCACTTTCAAAGGATGGTGTCAATATATTTGATAATGAGGGCGATAAGCTTGGACTCAGTGAGGAGGCATACTACTTCATAGGTGGTATTATGAAGCATATAAAGGGCATGACGGTCATCACCAATCCAATTGTCAATTCATATAAGCGCTTTGTGCCGGGCTATGAAGCACCGATTTATATCACCTGGTCGGCTACAAACAGAAGTCCGCTTATCAGAATCCCGGCAGCAAGAGGTGAGGGAAGGAGAGTGGAGCTTAGAAACCCTGATCCTTCAGCAAATCCGTATCTGGTGCTGGCACTGTGCCTGGCAGCAGGACTTGACGGCATAAAGAATAAGATACAGCCGGATGCAGAGCTTCGTGAGAATGTATTTGAGCTCACAGAACAGGATAAAAAGAGACTCGGAATTGAATCACTTCCTGCTGATTTACATGAGGCGGTTGAGTGCCTTAAGTCAGATGATTTTATCCGCGAGATACTCGGAGAGCATATCTACAACAAGTTTATAGAGGCAAAAGAGGCAGAGTGGAACGATTACAGAGCTGCGGTTACACAATGGGAAATAGATGAATATCTGTACAAATTTTAAAGGATGTAACGGACCGTGAATAATATTGTTATAGCATTTCCTAAAAAGGAAGTTGCCAATTCAATCAAAAAAATATTAGCGCAGAGCGGTTATACAGTCACGGCGGTTGCAAATACAGGAGCTACGGCACTTTCGAGCATGAATGGACTGAATATGGGAATCATCATATGCGGATACAGATTTTCAGACATGATGTACAGTGAGATATACGAGTATATGCCTAAGGAGTTTCAGATGCTTCTCATAGCGTCGGCAGCGGGTATCATGGAAAAAAATGTGGATAATCTGATGTCATTATCCATGCCACTTAAGGTGCATGAGCTTTTGCAGACTGTTGAGATGATGGATTACACGATAACGCGCCGCAGGAAAAAGCTCAGGCAAAGGCCAAAGGTACGTTCAAAGGAAGACCAGGAGATGCTAAACAGTGCAAAGACTGTACTGATGGAGCGAAATGGATTCTCAGAGGATGAAGCACACCGGTATATCCAGAAGCGAAGCATGGATAACGGCACCGGTCTTGTGGAAACAGCACAGATGATACTAAGCCTTATGACTGATGTGTAGTGTGCGCTTTATGAAGCCGGACAGAAGAGCGTATGATAGTAGCTGTAAAGGCTTGAACAGTTACTATAAAAAATAATGATAAAAAAATATATTTACACTTTTATAGTAAAGTGATAAATTAGACTTATTGTAAAGTAACAAAGGAGAGATAAACATGTTTCAGATTAATGATAACTTTCAGAAATTACCGGGAAGCTACCTTTTCAGCACAATAGCTAAAAAGGTTGCAGCTTATCAGGAGGCTAATCCGGATAAAGAGATTATAAGGCTTGGAATCGGCGATGTAACACAGCCACTTGCACCTGCTATTATTGATGCTATGCACAAGGCAGTTGATGAGATGGGAAGTGCAGCAACATTTCACGGATATGCACCTGACCTGGGATATGAGTTCCTCAGAAAAGCAATTTCAGACAATGACTACAAGGCAAGAGGATGCGATATCTCAGCCGATGAGATTTTTGTTTCAGATGGAGCAAAGAGCGATTCAGCCAACATCCAGGAGCTTTTCTCAGCAAACAGCCGTATCGCTGTTACAGATCCTGTTTACCCTGTATATGTTGATTCCAATGTCATGGCAGGAAGAACAGGCACATATGACGCTCAGACAGAGACCTGGAGCAATGTAATCTATATGCCGTCAACAGCAGATAACGGCTTCGTTCCGGAGCTTCCAAAGGAAGTACCGGATATGATTTATCTGTGTCTGCCAAACAACCCGACAGGAACAACTCTTACAAAGGAACAGTTACAAGTATGGGTAGATTATGCAAACAAGAATGGCTCAGTCATCATCTTTGATGCAGCCTATGAGGCATATATCAGCGAAGCAGATGTGCCACACTCAATCTATGAGTGTAACGGGGCAAAGACATGTGCCATCGAGCTTAGAAGCTTTTCAAAGAACGCAGGCTTTACAGGTGTGCGTCTTGGCTTCACAGTAGTACCTAAGGAGCTTAAGTGTGGCGATGTTTCGCTTCACGCAATGTGGGCACGCCGCCACGGAACCAAGTTCAACGGTGCACCATACATCGTGCAGAGAGCAGGCGAGGCAGTTTACTCAGATGCAGGAAAAGCACAGCTTAAGGATCAGGTAGCATACTACATGAACAATGCAAAGACAATAAAGACAGGTCTTGCAGAGGCAGGCTTTACAGTATACGGCGGAGTAAATGCACCATACATCTGGCTCAAGACACCGGATCAGATGACATCATGGGAGTTCTTCGATTACCTGCTTGAGAATGCCAATGTGGTAGGTACACCTGGCTCAGGCTTTGGACCAAGCGGAGAGGGCTACTTCAGACTGACTGCTTTCGGAAACTATGAGAACACAGTAAAGGCACTTGAGAGAATCAAGGCACTGTAAAATAGATCAGGTTAAATAAAAATACCGTCAGGGAGATGTTCCCTGACGGTATTTTTTGTCTTTGAAATTTACTTAAAGTGTATTTACTGTATACTTTTCAGCAAGAAAAACTTTATGTGAAAAAGCATGATTTAGTTCTTCTTGAAACCGGCTCTCTTACGAAGAGTAGGGTCAAGAATCTTCTTTCTGATTCGAAGGCTCTCAGGTGTTACCTCAAGAAGCTCATCTGTATCAATAAAGTCGATAGCCTGCTCAAGGCTTAATACTTTAGGTGGTACAAGTGTGAGTGCCTCATCTGCTGATGAAGAACGTGTATTTGTAAGATGCTTCTTCTTACATACGTTGAGCTCGATGTCCTCAGCCTTTGAACACTGTCCGATAACCATTCCTGAGTAAACCTTAGCGCCCGGTCCGATAAAGAGTGTTCCTCTCTCCTGTGCAGAGAAGAGTCCGTATGTTACAGCCTCACCTGACTCAAAGGCAATGAGTGAACCTGTTGCACGGTATGCAATCTCACCCTTGTATGGCTCGTAGCCGTCAAACATGGTGTTTAAGATTCCGTTACCCTTTGTATCGGTCATGAACTCACCACGGTATCCGATAAGTCCACGTGCAGGGATATGGAATTCAAGTCTGGTGTAGCCACCTGCGATAGAACCCATATTTCTAAGCTCGCCCTTGCGCTGCTGAAGCTTTGAGATGACAGCTCCTGTAAACTCATCAGGCACATCGATGTAAGCAAGCTCCATTGGCTCAAGCTTCTTGCCGTTTTCGTCATACTTGTAGAGCACCTCTGCCTTACTTACAGCGAACTCATAACCCTCACGGCGCATGTTCTCGATAAGCACTGAAAGGTGAAGCTCTCCACGTCCGGAAACCTTGAAGGAATCAGGTGAGTCAGTATCCTCGACACGCAGTGAAACATCAGTGTTGAGCTCGCGAAGGAGTCTGTCACGGATGTGACGGCTTGTGACAAATTTACCTTCCTGTCCTGCAAGAGGGCTGTTGTTTACGATGAAGTTCATAGAGATTGTAGGCTCTGAAATCTTCTGGAAAGGAATAGCTTCCGGTGCTTCCGGTGCGCAGATTGTATCTCCGATGTGGATATCTGCGATACCTGAGATCGCTACAATCGAACCGATTCCTGCCTCGGCTACATCTACCTTGTCGAGTCCGTCAAACTCGTAAAGTTTGCTGATACGGACCTTCTCAAGCTTGTCAGGGTCGTGGTGGTTTACAACGACAGCCTCCTGATTGACCTTGATTTTACCGTTATCCACTTTACCGATTCCGATACGTCCTACATACTCATTGTAGTCGATTGTACTGATAAGAATCTGTGTGTTGGCATCAGGATCACCTGTTGGAGCAGGGATGTAGTTTACGATAGTCTCGAAGAGAGGAGTCATATCCTTTCTCTCATCGTTTAAGTCCTTCATGGCATAGCCGTCTCTGGCTGATGCAAAAACGAATGGGCAGTCAAGCTGCTCCTCAGAAGCATCGAGATCCATGAAGAGCTCTAATACCTCATCGATGACCTCATTAGGGCGTGCCTCCGGACGGTCAATCTTGTTGACGCATACAATGATAGGCAGCTTGAGTGCAAGTGCCTTCATAACTACGAACTTGGTCTGTGGCATAACACCCTCGAAGGCATCAACCACGAGGATAACTCCGTTTACCATCTTAAGAACACGCTCTACCTCACCGCCGAAGTCAGCATGACCCGGAGTGTCGATGATGTTGATTTTGATGTCCTTATACTGAATAGCTGTGTTTTTGGAGAGGATTGTGATACCTCTTTCACGCTCGATGTCGTTTGAATCCATTACTCGATCCTGAACTTCCTGATTGTCACGGAACACACCGCTTTGCTTAAGAAGCTCATCTACAAGTGTTGTTTTACCATGATCAACGTGGGCAATAATTGCTATATTACGAATATCGTCTCTTGTTGTTTTCATATTTTCCTTCTTTCTTTAATAAATAAAGCTAAGTTTGCAACTAACTTATTCTATCATAATTTTTCCAATGTGCAAGTTTTCATTGAAAGTTTTTATAAAATTAAGTGAAATGTTATTGGATTTGTCGACATTATTTGAGAAAATATACTTTGTGGAAATGTTAAAAATAGCTGGAAAAACATTTTACAAAAGGAAGGGAGACAAAAATTCATGGCAGATAAAATGTTTGAAAACAACCAGGTATCAATAATCGGAGAAATCGTTTCAGATTTTCAGTTTAGTCACGAGGTGTATGGTGAGGGCTTCTATATGATGGAGGTTTCGGTCAGAAGGCTTTCAGATTGCATGGACTATATTCCGGTGATGGTGTCAGAGAGGCTTATCAATGTGGAGGGTGACTACATAGGCAAAAGCGTATATATAGGCGGGCAGTTCCGCTCATTCAACAGGCATGAGGAGAAGAAGAACAGGCTGGTGCTGTCTGTTTTTGCAAGAGAGCTTGAGGTATTGGACAGTGATTATGATGAGGATGCAGCCAATCAGATTTTCCTTGACGGCTATATCTGCAAGGAGGCTATATACAGGAAAACACCGCTTGGACGAGAAATTGCAGACCTGCTTGTGGCAGTGAACCGCTCATATGGCAAGTCAGACTATATTCCATGTATCTGTTGGGGAAGAAATGCCAGATTTGCGTCGACCTTTGAGGTGGGTACACATGTGCAGATATGGGGCAGAATCCAGAGCAGAGACTATGTGAAAAAGCTCAGTGAGACACAGGTGGAGCAGCGCACGGCGTATGAGGTTTCCGTGAGCAAGATTGAGGCATAGTATTTTTAATGGACAGTAACTACGGATTTGTGATTTTCCCGAAAATTTGCAATAAAAGTCAGATTGTGGTATTTTACTAGATATTATTGGTTAATGCTTGTAATTGTTGACGTTTACATAAGGTGTAAACTGTAATGATTGTATATCAGGCAGAAAAGCTATGTGTATGGAGGCATGATTATTATGGAAAACGGTGCAGTACAGATTTATTATGGCGAGGGACATGGCAAGACAAATGTCGCTATAGGAAGTGCAATATGTGCTGCCTGTGATGGTAAACAGGCTGTCGTTATTCAGTTTCTAAAGGGTAAAAAGGAGCCGGAGTTTTTGAAAAAGCTTGAGCCGGAGGTGAAATTCTTTAATTTTTCAAGAGCCGGAATACTCTTTGAGCAGCTTGATGAGGAGAGTAAGCAGGAAGAAATCATGAATATCAAGAATGGCTTCAACTATGCAAAGAAGGTTATATCAACAGGTGCTGACATGGTTGTTGTGCTTGATGAGATGCTGGGGCTTTTGGATTTGCATCTGATTTCAAGGGAGGAGCTGTCGGATATGCTTGCTTCAAGGCCTGATGATGTGACTGTGATTATGACAGGCAGAGTACTTGACGATGGAATCAGGGAAATGGCAGATGAGATTTATAATATCGCGTCGGAAAAATAATAAGAAATATTGTCATGTGAGTTGACAATGCACAGGCGTGGTGATATTATTAGTGCAAGTGTGAGGCAGTTATATCATCTGCTATATACGAATAATTTGATTAACAGATAGAGGTCGCGCGACTTATGAGTAGCTTTCCGGATGCCGCAGGGGCAGTTGATGGGAGATGAAAGGAATAGCGCCGAAGGGATTTATCATCTGCGGATAGATCTCTGGGCATATGGCGAACAGCCTTATGACTGTCATCAGATTTGATGGGGAGCTATCGTGATTCATGAAGAATTGGGACCGGCTCTAAGGAGCCGGTTTTTTAGCGCTTAGAGGCAGACAGTGGCATACTTATACGTTAAGAGAATCAAATATCGAATAAAGAAAAGCAAGAAGGAGATAAAATCATGGCAATTTTCAAAGGAGCAGGAGTAGCAATTGTTACACCTATGTACGATAACGAGGAGGTTAATTACGACAAGCTCGAGGAGCTTATCAATATGCAGATTGATAATGGCACAGATGCTATTATCATTGCCGGCACCACAGGCGAGAGCCCATGTCTGTCAATGGAGGAGCATGCAAAGGTTATAAAGGCTGCCGTAGAGTTTACAAAGCATCGTGTACCTGTAGTAGCAGGCACAGGCTCTAACTGCACAAAGACAGCTATGCAGCTTTCAAAGGAGGCTGAGGAGTTTGGTGCAGACGGACTGCTCGTTGTCACACCATACTACAACAAGGCTACTCAGGCAGGTCTTGTGAGCCACTATTCGCAGATTGCAGACAGCACAAAGTGTCCTATTATCGTATACAACGTACCGGGACGTACAGGCTGCAACGTGCTTCCGGAGACTATGGCAGAGCTCTTTAAGACAAAGGAAAATATCGTGGGACTCAAGGAAGCTACAGGAAATCTGGCACAGGCTTCAAAGACAATGTATCTGACAGACGGAAAGCTTGATATGTACTCAGGCGAGGATGGTCTCGTAGTGCCTCTTATGTCTATCGGAGCAATCGGAGTAATTTCAGTATGGAGCAATGTAGCCCCTGCAAAGGTACACAATATGTGTGACAGCTTCTTCAAGGGCGATTTACAGACAGCCTTAGAGCTTCAGAGAGAGGCTCTTCCACTTGTGGATGCACTCTTCTCAGAGGTAAATCCAATTCCTGTAAAGAAGGCTATGAACCTGATGGGTATGAATGTCGGACCTCTTAGAAGCCCTATGTGCGAGATGGGGGAGGATAATGCAAGGAAGCTTGCTGAGGTCATGAAGGCTTATGGCTTAAAGCTTGCCTAGTACAACGAGAAAGGATACGATAAAATGACAAAGGTAATTATGAATGGCTGCAACGGCAAAATGGGACAGACTATCACAGAAATCTGTAAGGTTGATGCTGATATCGAGATTGTAGCCGGTATTGATTTATATGATGGAATAGACAATGACTATCCTGTTTTTTCGAGCATCGACAAATGTGATGTGGACGCTGATGTGGTCATAGATTTTTCCAATGCCAAGGCTGTTGACGGAGTACTGGACTATTGCGTGGACAAGCAGGTTCCGGTTGTTTTATGCACTACCGGTCTTAGTGATGAGCAGCTTGCAAAGGTTGAGGAGTGCTACAAGAAGGTGGCAGTGCTCAAGTCTGCAAACATGTCACTTGGCATAAACACTCTTATGGCTCTTCTCAAAAAGGCTGCACAGGTTTTCGCACCGGCAGGCTTTGACATGGAGATAGTTGAGAAGCATCACAATTTAAAGCTTGATGCACCTTCAGGTACTGCGCTTGCGCTTGCCGATTCAATCAACGAGGCTATGGACAACGAGTATCACTATGTCTACGACCGCAGCCAGCGCAGAGAGAAGCGTGATCCTAAGGAAATTGGTATTTCTGCTGTCAGAGGAGGAAGCATCGTCGGTGAGCACGAGGTACTTTTCTGTGGACAGGATGAGGTGATTGAGTTTAAGCATACTGCTTATTCTAAGGCTGTTTTTGCGAAGGGTGCTGTTGAGGCTGCCAAGTTCCTTAAGGGAAAGGGTGCAGGTCACTACGATATGGCGGATGTTATTGCAGCTAAGTAGATTAGGTGAATTGCTTCATTGTGGCAATAGGTCGGGCGTAGGACCCGGGCACCGGGGTGCACACGCACTCTCCCGGGGCGCTACGCTACGTGGCTAAGATTCTGTACGAAATTATGCCTGATGGGTTTCTATGCTTGACGAAACCGTCGAAACGCGCCGTCCGTGGCGCGGTTCTCCTCACCCCTGCGTCCATGCAGGGGTGTTTCTGCGTTTCATGTGCATAATTTCTACAGTATCTAAGCCACTTCGCTATTCGCGCTTCGGGACAGTGCGTGTGCACCCCAGTGCCCGGGGCTTACGCCCTTACGTTGTGGCGGGATAATGAGTGCTACGGTAACACCTTGGGGCTCGGTGTTACCGGGAATGCGTCTAAACAGTATAGTTCAATGTACGAATATTCGTACACTTGCTGATTTTACTTGATTTATTGGGGAGTGCGTATTATATTAAATATTATAAAAACACAACAGGGGAGCTGGTATTTAGCCGGCTGAGAGTAGACTGGTAGTGTCTTGACCCATAACCTGATTTGGATAATGCCAACGTAGGATAATATCGCACGATTTTTAGGCGGATATACTCATTGGCGGTATATCCGCTTTTTGAATGTGTGGGTGATTATGAATAGTTGTAAAGAGATACAGATGAATAATTTTATAGAAAAGCTTAAGTTACGCAGTCCTTTGATTCACAACATCACAAATATGGTTACTATCAATGATGTGGCCAATATTGAGCTGGCATGTGGGGCCAGGCCTATTATGGCTATGGCACCGCAGGAGATGGATGAGGTCACGGGTATCTGCGATGGGCTGAACCTGAATATAGGCACTCCCTCTGAGGAGCGCTTTGAGGCGATGCGCATTGCTGCGAGGATGGCAGCGAAAAAGAACATTCCTATTGTGCTTGATCTGGTTGGTGTGGGCGTGAGCCGCTTCAGGATGGATTTTGTGATGAGCCTGCTTGACGATGTGCATGTGGATGTGATTAAGGGCAATTTGTCTGAGGTCAAGGCTGTTATGGAGCATGGCAGATGTGATGGCGGCGTGGAAGTGACCGATACGGCAGATGAGTCTGATGCAAAGGCGCTTGCGTGCAGGGCTGCCCTGCGATTTGGCTGTATCTGTGTGATTACAGGTGAGACCGATTATGTGGCAGAATTATTTGATGAAGCTGATTGCTATGACAATAATGAAAGCAGTCTGATGAGTACTGATGCGACGGGTACCGGTGTGATGGATAATTGTGTAGTGAATGCTGTTGCGTTGGATGCTGACGGATACACGCATAATTACAGGGTAGGAAGCATCACAGGTGGCCATCCTATGATGAAGCGGGTGACAGGCACCGGATGTATGCTTTCAGGACTCATTTGTGCGTTTGTTGCGGCTGATTGCGATGATAAATACGGTGCAGTCACGGCAGCACTTAGCTGCATGAAGAGTGCAGGCGGGCTTGCTGCCTCTGATATGGCAAAGCACGGCAGAGAGACAAACAGCTGTTATTTCATTAAGCCCGGAAATGCTGCATACCGGGACAGGCTGATTGATGCAGTATATCATATATGCGATGGTGATTATGAACTGATGTGAATATCGCTGTATGACAGACAATTGGTATGCGGGTCATGAGTCTTATATTTGGAAAATAACAGGATAAGAGGTAAAATGTATATATGAACAAAAATGATTTAAAGCTCTACGCTATAACAGACAGGCAGTGGCTGCACAAAGCGAGGCTTTCTGAGCATGTGAAGCTTGCAATAGAGGGCGGTGCCACTATGATTCAGATCCGTGACAAGGATATTTTGAGTACGGATTCTGATGCAGGGCTTAAGGATGAGTATAATGAGGCTCTTGAGATAAAGAGAATCTGTCATGAGCACAAGGTGCCGCTCATCATCAATGATAACGTGCAGTTTGCAATTGATATAGATGCCGATGGAGTACATCTGGGTCAGGATGACATGAATCCGGCAGAGGCCAGGAAGCTTCTTGGAGCTGACAAGATAATAGGAGTCACGGCAAAGACCGTGGAGCAGGCAAAGAAAGCACAAGTTGATGGCGCGGACTATCTGGGAAGCGGAGCCGTGTTTGGCTCTACCACAAAGCTCAATGCAAAGCCTATGACAAAGGAACTTCTGCGTGAAATCACGGCGGCTGTCGATATACCGGTTGTTGCAATCGGAGGCATAAATGCAGACAATGCGGTTACGCTAGAGGGCACTGGGATTGCAGGAATCGCAGTGGTAGGAGCGATATTTGCAAGCGCAGATATAAAGGCTGCAGCCAGGGAACTCGCAGAAATATGCGACAAAATTCAGTAGAAAGGAGCGTAAATATGCATACAGCACTTACAATTGCGGGAAGCGATTCAAGCGGTGGCGCAGGCGTGCAGGCCGATTTAAAGACCATGCTTGCAAACGGTGTGTTTGGCGAGAGTGTCATCACAGCACTCACGGCACAAAACACCATGGGAGTTGATGCGGTGATGAATGTACCGGCTGATTTCATCGAGGCACAGATGAAGGCTGTTTTTACGGATATTTTTCCGGATGCGGTGAAAATCGGTATGACATCATCGGTAGATACAATTGAGGCGATTGCCGCAGGTCTTGTAAAATATAAGGCAAAAAACATAGTTCTGGACCCGGTGATGGTCGCTACAAGCGGAAGCAGGCTGCTTGAAGAAAATGCAGCAAACACTCTGATGGAGAAGCTTTTTCCACTGGCTGACATCATCACGCCAAATATCCCTGAGCTTGAGGTGATATCAGGCAGACAGATTGAAAGCACAGATGACATCATAGAGGCATCAAAGGCTATTTATGATAAATACGGCTGTCCGGTTTTAAGCAAGGGAGGTCATTTCACGGACACAGCATGTGTGTGTGACTATTTGTGGGATGGAAAGCAAATCATCACATTTGAGACCAAAAGAGTGGATAATCCAAACTCACACGGCACAGGCTGCACACTTTCATCAGCGATAGCCAGCGGCCTTGCAAAGGGACAGCCGCTCGAGCAGGCTGTGGATAACGGCAAGCGATATGTCACGGCATGTTTAAAAGCCATGCTTGATCTGGGGCACGGCAGCGGTCCTATGAATCATGGAGCGTTAATCTTGAAATAATTACTAATTAATAATACAAATAACAATAAGAACAGGAGAGTACAATGAGTAATTACACAACACAGATGGATGCCGCAAGAAAGGGCATCGTAACACCTGAAATTGAAAAGGTAGCAAAGAAAGAGAAGATGGATGTAGACAAGCTGATGGAGCTTGTTGCAAGCGGAAAGGTAGCTATTCCTGCTAACAAGCATCACAAGTCACTTGATGCAGAGGGTGTTGGAAGCATGCTTCGCACAAAAATCAATGTAAACCTCGGTGTGTCAAGAGACTGCAAGGACTATGATGTGGAGATGCAGAAGGTCATGAGCGCTGTAAAGCTTGGAGCAGAGGCTATCATGGATCTTTCAAGCCATGGCAACACACAGCCATTCAGACAAAAGCTTACAAGCGAATGTCCTGCAATGATAGGAACAGTGCCTGTTTATGACAGTGTTATCCACTATCAGCGTGATCTTGCAACACTTACAGCACAGGATTTTGTCGATGTAGTCAGACTCCATGCAGAGGATGGAGTGGACTTTGTTACACTTCACTGTGGAATCACAAGAAAAACGATAGACCAGATTAAAAAGCACAAGCGTAAGATGAATATCGTAAGCCGTGGAGGCAGCCTTGTATTTGCATGGATGTGCATGACAGGAGAGGAAAATCCTTTCTACGAGCACTATGATGAGATACTTGAAATCTGTGAGGAGCACGATGTGACAATCTCGCTTGGAGATGCCTGCAGACCGGGATGCCTGGCAGATGCAACAGATGTATGCCAGATAGAGGAGCTTGTAAGACTTGGAGAGCTCACAAAGCGTGCATGGGATCACAACGTACAGGTTATGGTAGAGGGACCGGGACATGTGCCGCTTGATCAGGTAGCAGCAAACATGAAGGTACAGCAGTCAATCTGTATGGGAGCACCATTTTATGTACTTGGACCTCTTGTAACAGATATCGCACCGGGCTATGACCACATCACAGCAGCAATCGGTGGAGCAGTGGCAGCAATGAACGGCGCAGCTTTCCTTTGCTACGTGACACCTGCGGAGCATCTTGCTCTTCCAAATGTGGAGGATACAAAGCAGGGAATTATTGCGTCAAAGATTGCGGCTCATGCAGCTGATATTGCAAAGGGAATACCGGGAGCCAGAGATATAGATGATAAGATGGCAGATGCCAGACGTGCTCGACTGGGATGCACAGTTTGCATGTGCGCTTGATCCGGAGACAGCTAAGGCTATCAGGGATGACCGTCTGCCTGAGGATGACCACAGCGAGGCATGCAGTATGTGCGGTAAGTTCTGTGCAGTGCGAAGCATGAACAAGGCACTTGCAGGAGAGTATATTGATATACTATAACTGTGAAGGTACAAAACAGTTGCGATATACTATAAGGTGGGCAGTAATGGAAAGTAAAAAGAACACTAAAAAAAGAACTATTTCAATCAGAAAGATTGCCATGGCAGGAGTGCTTGTGGCAGTTGCCGTAGCAGGAAGCTTAATAAGCTTCCCTGTTGCCGGCAGCAAATGTGCACCTGTACAGCACATGGTAAATATATGTGCAGCAGTATTTTTAGGACCTGCATGGGGTGTCGGTGTGGCATTTTGTGCGAGTGTAATCAGAAACCTGACAGGACTTGGAAGCCTCATGGCATTCCCGGGAAGCATGGTAGGTGCTCTGTGCTGTGGACTGATGTACAGATTCAGCAAAAAAATTATACCGACATGTATTGCAGAGGCGCTTGGCACAGGCATACTCGGAGGCCTGGCAGCGTATCCTCTTGCAAAATACGTGATGCTTATTCAGCCGGAAGGCATGTTTATATACATAGTGCCATTCCTTATCTCTACAGTGGCCGGAAGCATAGTGGCAGCAATTGTCATGCTGATTTTAAAGAAAAATGGCGCACTGACAGTATTTAAGGAAAATCTTGAGTAATATCCAGGGCTATGGCTTTATAAGAAGCTTCATAAGCTCATCCTGACAGATAGGCTTCGAGTAGTGATAGCCCTGAAACAAGGTGACATCAAACTGTCTGAGATAGCTTTCAAGGTCACTATTTTCTATACCTTCGATACATATCCTTAAGTCTGCGGCATGGGCAAAATTAACCATTCCGATTACAAGTGCCTGTTTTTTCTTTTCTTCGAAAATATCACTTACAAAGCACATATCTATCTTAATACCCTCTACAGGAAGCTCAAGCATCATCTGAGATGAAGAGCTTCCTGTGCCATAGTCATCCATTGTGATGTGGATTCCGGCTTCTCTGAGTGCTGTGACTGTTTTCTTTATCATAGATACAGGCAGGTCTCTGCAACGCTCTGTAATCTCTATCCACAGCTGTGTAGGCGGAAAATCATACTCTTTAAGAATTGTCAGAGTATCTTTTACAAAGCTTTCCTTTTCAAGCTGCTCTGAGGATGCATTTACATTGATGAAGAAGCCGGGTTTTATCTTTGCAAATTCACAGGCTGCGCTTATTGCAGTTCTCATTATATAATTTCCAAGCTCATACATAGCCGGGGTATCCTCAAGCCAGTCGATAAACAGTCCGGGTGGCACCGTGCCAAAAGGCTCCATTTTCCAGCGCACCAGAGCCTCAGCACCCATTATTTCACCATTGCAAGCCTTTACAATGGGCTGAAACTCTACAAAAAAGCCATCACAGCTATTGATAACCGACTGATGTATGATTTTCATGATATCTATATGCGAGTTGCCATTGAACCTGACCATATCATTGAAAAATAGCAAATCAGGGCTGTGAAGTTTCTTCGCGCGGTCAAGAGTGTACTCCACCTTGCTGATGACAGTGGAGGTATCACCATCATAATCCTTGAGAATCAGACACGCAGCATATATATCAAACTCAAATTTAAAGCACTTAAAGAAATACATGGAATTTATTGTGTCTACAATTTTCCGGTAGAATGCCTCAGCAGAGGCACGGTCAGCTTCCTTTATCACAAATACAAATTTGGAATTATTCATATAGTAGGTAGCGGTGCTGCCATCCATCATGAAGATGAATTTGAGCGCAAGCTCGCGCTGTATTGCTGTGCTGAAATTGGAACCATACAGTATATTGAACTCATCTATATGGCCTATCTCCACCTCGATTATGGCTACGGACCTGTTTTCCATGATATAGCCGTTGATGTCTCTTTCAAACTTTGACTGACCATAAAGATATGTATATGGGTCGATATCAGGAAGAGTATTTTCATTTCTGAGCACGAGGACATGGTAGCGGTGTCCGTCATCACCGGCAAAAATGTCAGAATAAAATCCCATCATATATTCTTTGGTGTGCTTTCCCATGCGGACATAAAATATATCATCCAGTTTTTCGCCGTTTAGACGATAGCGGATCTCCCGCCTATATTCCGGCAGGTCAATGTCGTTGACACAGGTGCAAAGCTGTTCAAATAAACAGGTATGCTCGCCGGGTTCAAGGCCGAAAAAATCTGCTGTCTTTTCCGGTACGTATGACATGTCATTATCCAGGTCGGTGATGATAGGATATATCCCGTCTGATAATTCTGCAATTTTATCAATAAATTCCTTGTATATCGTGTGTTCTATCATAAATTAAAACTCCATATGTGTATAATGCACAAAATTCTTTTATTATTATAGCATATATGCGCATTATATACAATAAGTTAGTTGGACTCTGAAAATGATATTTAGGTATGAAGTATTAATATAAATTAATGATTTTAGTGTGTCATTTATATATTTGAAGGTATACTGATGACTGAAATATACCATCAGCTGCTTCAAATGCAACGTCACCATCATATTTGCCGGCAACAGAACGGATGGATGACAGACCTATACCATAGTCGTTCCTCTTAGAAGAACGGTATTTTCCGTTTTGGATGGTAACATGTCCGTCAAAGCTGTTGTCCATAGTAATAATAAGTGTCTTATAGTGTACGTGGGCATGCAGTCGGATAAAGTGCGATGATTTCTCGTTCAAAGAATCAGAAGTATCCATGCGTCTGCAGGCTTCTATAGCATTTTCTATCAGATTTCCAAATACCAGGCACAGGTCATTGTCCAAGGCCGCATCATCGGTTTCCGGAACAATAAGCTTTGTCTCAAGAGCGATATTTTCATCTCTGCATATGGCACTATAGTATGACAGAATGGAATTAACTACCCTGTTTTCGCAATAGCTTGCAGGCGCAGATGGTATGCTGTGGATCAGGGCATCCAGGTATTCGTTCAGCTGTTTATTTTCAGTGTTTGCGAGGCCTTTTATTGCAACCAGCTGGTGACGCAGATCGTGGCGCTGCTTTTTAAAAAGCTGTTCGTTTGTTGTGATGAGCGAATTATATTTTTTCTGCTCCAATAGGGAATGCTCAAGGAGATTCATATCAAATATGAGCCTTTCATTCTCACGTTTTATATTGAGCATATCGCTTATATTAAGCCCCATTACAATTCCCATGATTATAATGAAAAGCAGAGTTCCAATCTGGTACAGCAATGACAATGAGGCCACAAATTTTAAATGATAATTGATTATTTCGGCACATGAAGCAAGTGCCAGTATGAATACCGGAACCATCAGCCGTTTTGCCCTGCTGTTTTGGCTGCGAACAGCCTCAAGGATGATGTATGCAGTCAGGAAGCAAAGTATGAGAGGCAGAATGACATGGAACACGTACATGCTCTGAGATAGTGCCACCGTACCGCTAAGCTGTAAGACACAAGCGACAAGGTCAAGCACGGTGAGGAGCTTCGCGATAACTATAATTGGCTTGTCATTCTTAAAACCAACTGCAAGCCTGCAGAAATACAGAAGCGGAATCATCTGCGAGAAAAGCCCTATAAAAGCACACAGATACAGCAGTGTAGGGTTTTTGACTATGACACCTGTGTAGTTGCACTCGCCGATAGACCACATGCCGGCCATGAGTGAGAAGAATCCAAAATGAAATATCATCTTGCAAACCTCTTTATCGTAGTATAAAAGCATCAGTGAGATAAATATAAACAAAACACCTGCAGCAAGCTCAAACAGTGCTATAAAGAATGACCATTTATTCAGCTTTAACAGAGTGAAAAATAAGGATTTGTATGCTCCGTAGATAGGAGAATATACCGTAAGCGAGCTTCTGGTAACAGGAGACAGATACTCTATGCGAAGCTCTGTATCACCTGAATGACCGTCAGTGCCTATCAGGTACCCCTCGGTTGCGGGATCCTTCATATAGGATGGATAGTTTTCGGTCCTGCCAAACTCATATATGAGTTCATCGTCCAGATAGACCTTCGCAGGGGAATAGACAGTTTTTATGTAGATTGGATCATCCTTGTTCAGGTTGATATGTGTTGTGACGGTGACATGTGTGCGCGGCGAAAGGTGCTTAAAGGTATGTGGAAATGTGATTTCTTCTTTATCTGAATCCGAGCCCTCCACCATAGCATAGGCAGAGCTTACGATAGTGGCTTCAGGATAGCTCGCCTGGCTCATAATCATGTTTTTTGAGGAAAGAAGCAGTATGCAAATCAGTGTAAGCAGTATAATTGTCAGATAGGGAATATTTCGTATAGCGCTAATTTTTTTCATAATCCGGGCTCCTTGCAGTGTATTACTTTTGACAGTCTAGCTCATATCAAATCAATAGGAAAGTGCCTTATTTAAGCCCTCTGGTGTGATCAAAGTAGTATCTCTCCAGAGCCTTTTTGGCTTTGCCGGAGAGCTCCCTCTTGATAGGGATATTTGTGTCATCGGCCATCACGAAGCATTTGAGTGAAGTATCAATGCGTGTGACATACGACAGGTTTACCGCGTAGCTTTTGTGCGGCAGAAAAAACAGCTCAGCGGGCAGCTGATCTGAAAGCTCTGAAAGCTTCTCATAGCAGCTGATTTCCTCATTTTCTTTTAAATGTATGAAAATCTGCCTGGCTCTCTGCTCTATGTACATGATATCAGAAAGGGCAAGTCTCTCCATACTCTTGTTTCTCTTCACATAAAGAGATGGGGCATCGGATTTCTTCAGCATGGCAAGGTGAAGAATGTTACTTAGCTCAGCTGCAGAAAACGGCTTTTCGATATAGCCGATGGCAGACAGCCTGTAGCTTTCCAAGGCATGCTCCGTGCTTGTCGTGATGAAAGCAACCGGGATATCGGCATCTGTCTCTCGGATTATGGAGACTGCCTCTATGCCGGTCATGGAATCTTTCATGTATATATCCATGAGCAGCAGGTCATACTTTCCGTACTCATATGAGGCAAGAAAAGAATCTGCATCTGTAAAGACAGTGTATGTATTTTGGATATCGCTGTGGTTGAGAATATCACAAAGCAGCACGGTCTCTGCAGCTTCGTCCTCGCATACAGCTATATTAAGTGTTTGTGGCATGTTTATTCCTCTGTAGAATGTGAATGATTATAAATAATCATAATATAATATGGAATAAATATCAAATAAATATTGCTATTAAATATCCGAAATGCTAATATAGTTATCAGAAGTGTATTAATTATTTTAAGGAGGTTTCAGTTATGAAATACTGTACAAATTGTGGCAGGCAGTTAGCTGATGATGAGGTATGCACATGTCGTCAGCAGGCACAGCCACAGACACCAAATCAGACACAGGACAACAATGCACAGGCAGATAATGCAGCACAGCAGGGACAGTTCAACGGACAGCCACAGGGCAGCGCACAGGGACAGTTCAACGGACAGCCACAGGGCAATGCACAGGGACAGTTCAACGGACAGCCACAGGGACAGTTCAATGGACAGTCACAGGGCAGCGCACAGTCGCAGGCATTTGACAACTTCACACAGCAGGTGAGTGCAGCAGGACAGCAGCTGCAGAATGACAAGAATGTGGCATCTATCATCACATTCTACAAGGGTCTTGTTAAGAAGCCGGCACAGGCTGCAGCAGACTTTGTAAAGAATGCAAATATGGCATCAGGCTTTATATTTATTGGCTTATTTGCCATAGTAGAGGTAGTGCTGTCTGTAGTATATCTGTTATCAAGCGTAATTGGCAGCATAGGCGGCTTTGGATTCTCATTTTACCCGGCGAGCTTCTTTGAGGGAATCTTCTCAGGAATCGTAGGAGAGGCGGTGAGAGTACTCATCCTGGCAGCAGTCATTCTGGTTGTATTAAACGCAGTGCAGAAGGATAAAAAGGTGACATTTGCACAGACACTTTCAGCAGCATGTCTGTATGATGCAGTATACCTTCCGATTATCCTTGTGGCAGCAATCATCGACATAATCCCATTCCAGTTCTTTGGCAATGTAAGCAGCTGGCTGCATACATTTGCGGGAGTAGTAGGATATGTAAGCATATTCTTTGGAGTAAGGGCAATAGAAGAGGATGACAACAAGCTTCCACTCGTGTGTGGACTGGCATTCCTTGCAACAGCCATTGGTTCAACAATTGTAAATGCTATTTTCTAATTTAATATATCTGAAAAGCCGGATCCTGTGAGATTTTCTTGCAGGATCTTTTTTATATTCAGGGAGCATTGGTAGCATATATTACGAAAATTGTCAAGTACGAGTTTTGACACTGTTTATGTAAATTGTCGTTGTTATCAGTAGGAGTGGAATTGTTGTATAATATGAAATAAGAGTCAAAAGGTATCATCAATGCATACCATATATAAATCCGTAAATAAGCATGTTTATAAAACTCGGGAAGAGAGGCGCCTATGACGCATAAAATCAAGGTACAGATGTTTGGCAATTTCAGAATGGACTATAACGGAGCACCATTTGTGGCGGAAAAAATGCATAAGGAAAGCCAGTTCAACCGCATGATGCAGGCTTTGATACACTATTCTGACTGCGGAATAGCAAAGGATAAGCTCGAGGAAATAGTAATCGGTGAGCGTGATATAGATGCACCTCACACAGCGCTAAGAGTTATTGTATACAAGACAAAGCAAAAGCTCGCACAGCTCGGACTGCCGGGAAAGAACCTCATATATTTGGAGGGAGGCATATATTACTGGACACCGGATATAGAGATAGAAGAGGATGCAGCAGAGTTTGAAAATCTCTATAACGAAGCCTGCGCACTGGAAAAACAGATGCCACAGGAGCCAGAGAGTGCAGAGACAGTGTGCGATGAGCAGACAAAGGAAATAGAAGACAGACTGCTTGAGCTGTACGTAAAAGCACTATATCTGTACAAGGGTGAATTTCTGGCGGCATATACGGGCGAGACGTGGATAGCACAGGAGGCCAGACGCTATCACACTATGTTTGAGAAAATCATAAATGAAGCTGCGTACATACTGCGAAAGAGAAAACAATTCAAGGGGCTGGAGAAGCTCGGAGTATATGCGGCAAAGGTCGACCCGTTCAATGAGTGGGAGGAGCTCATCATGGAGGCGATGGTAGAGACCAGGCGCTATGAGGAGGCGGAAGAGCTATACACGGATGTCGTGGACTATTATCTCAGGGAGTGCGGTATTTATCCATCATCAAAACTCTTGGAAATACTTGAGAAATACAGCAATCAGATGAATCATGCACATGAGATACTGGAAAACATCCAGGAGGGCATGAACGAGCAGGAGGAAACAGAAAGAGGCGGATATTTCTGCAGCTATCCGGTATTCAGGGGAATATACCAGGCGTCCATCCGTATTATGAAGCGCACAAGGGTACCTGTGTATCTCATGCTCTGTACTCTCGAGGACGAGGAAGACAGACAGGTACAGAGCGAGACAAAGATAAACAAGTATTCAAGGCAGCTCAAGAAGTGCGTTGGTGAATCAATCCGCTACAGTGACATATATACCTCGTATGGAAAGGTGCAGTTTCTTATCATGCTCATCGGATTAAAGCGTGAGGACTGCGAGATAGTCAAAAAGAGAATCAACCGCCAGTTCGCAAAGAAAAATCCGAGAGCTGCTGAAAAATATCATGTGAACAGTATAGTTTGTGAGTTGTAAAGGGAATAGTACAAATAGGCTGGAAAAGATGTGACTTTATCGGATAATTAGGGCAGAAAAGCAGCATAACAAATTGTAATACGTACAGATAATTATTACTATGTGGATAAGACATCACTTATAGAGCAGGTGCTCGAAAACGGAAGTGAAGTCACTCTGTTTACACGTCCACGCCGTTTTGGAAAATCATTGAATATAAGCATGCTGCAGAACTTTTTTAGCATAGGAACAAATCCGGCACTTTTCGATGGATTATATATATCAGGAAATAAGGAGCTGTGCAGGAAATATATGGGAAAATATCCTGTAGTGTCAATAAGCCTAAAGGGTGTAGATGCTGATTCATACGAGAAGGCATGTGCACAGCTTGCGAGAATTATAAATCGCGAAGCCAGGAGGTTTCAGTTTCTTCTTGAGAGTGATAAATTAACTGATGTGGATAAGGCATTACTCGTTGAGCTTCTGGAAAGAGAAATGTCAGAGGATGCAATCACAAACAGCCTTCAGGTACTCACAGAGCTGCTCGAGATAAATTATGACAAACAGGTAGTTGTTCTCATAGATGAATATGATGTACCGCTGGCAAAAGCACATGAAAATGGCTATTACGATAAAATGGTTCTCCTAATCCGCAATATGTTTCGCAATGTCCTTAAGACAAACAGCAGTCTTGCATTTGCTGTATTGACGGGCTGCCCGCGCATCGCAAAAGAGAGTATCTTTACAGGATTAAATAACTTCAAGGTATATTCAATCACAAATGCTGACTTTGATGAAACCTTTGGCTTTACAGATAAAGAAACTCAAACAATGCTTCGATACTATGAAATGGAAGATAAATATGAAGAGGTCAAAGAATGGTATGACGGATACCGCTTCGGAAAAGCAGATGTATACTGTCCATGGGATGTAGTAAACTACTGGAATGGCTGGTAAACGGAAAGACAGTGATAAAAAGAATTGATGAAATGGTGACATATGATGAGCTGTATTCATCAATGGACAATCTATGGAGCACACTTTTTATGACCGGATATCTGACACAGCGTGGCAGGGAATGTGATGGCAGATATGCTTTTTGGGGCAATATGGATGTTAGGTGAATCAAAGCTGCGTCAGATGCTTGTGCCCAATGCATCTGTTTTGGCGGCTATGTGCTTTGTGGTTATTCTGCTGAGTCCTATTGCTGTTTCGATTTATATCGACAGCATACAGTGTGGGCGTTATACAAGAGTGTATACATGCATAGAAGCGCTTGCGGCTGTGAATTTCATTGTCTGCACGGCACTGCAGCTTTCCGGGGCATATGATTATATAGAGACTCTGCCGGCAGGACAGGGAATGCTTGCTGTCTGCTGCGTGGTCGTCATCACAACATTTATCATTGATATAATTAAACACAGGGCTTTGGGCTACAGACCTGAGATGATTGCCATGATTGTGGCACTTGTTCTGGTGCTTATAGAGGCTGCATCTGTGTACTTTGTTGTCACTATGTCAGGTTTCTTTATCGGAACAGGCCTTATTGTGATTTTGTTTGTCAATATCATAGTCACAATAAAAAGAATCAGCGAGATAGAATACAAGCGCCAGAAGGAAGAGAGTGATAAGCTTAGAAATCAGACAGAGAGAGTTTCCCTTCAGATGATGAAGACACTTGCTGCTACAATTGAGGCAAAGGACGATTATATGAGAGGACACTCATACAGAGTCGCTGAGTACTCTGCTCTCATAGCAAAGCAGCTTGGCTGGAGTGAGCATGAGGTGGAAAACCTTAGAAATGCCGCATATCTGCATGATATCGGAAAGATTGGCGTGCCTGATACTATATTAAATAAGCCCACCAGGCTGACTGATGAAGAGTTTGCCGCCATAAAGAGCCATACTGTGATGGGCGCAGATATCTTAAAGGATATTACCCTGTTAGACCATCTGGTGGATATTGCAAGGAATCATCATGAGCGCTACGATGGAAATGGCTATCCTGACGGACTGGTGGGAGAGGAGATACCGCTTTCTGCCCGTATAGTGTGTGTGGCAGACAGCTATGATGCCATGAGGTCGCGCAGGATCTACAGGAATGCTCTGCCAGATGAAGAAATCCGAAGGGAGCTTCTGGATAATTGCAGCACGCAGTTTGATCCGCAGATTGCGCGTATGTTTGTTGATATGCTTGACAATGGCATGGTTGTGATTGATGAGGATAATCCGGCGGCTCAGGGCTACCGTGATAATGCGGCTATCGAGTCAGTGGCAGACAAATTCATATCTGAGGTCATGAAGACCATGAGCAGTCAGGAAAAAGCCGATAGTGTTGATTATCTGACAGGACTTTACATGCGAAGTCGTGGACAGCAGGTAATAGCAGCCCTGATGCAGGATAATGATGGCTGCCTTGCCTTCATAGATATGGATAATCTCAAAAAAGTAAATGATGTGCATGGTCACAAGGCGGGTGACAGGGCACTTAAGCTTATAGGTAATCTCCTTGCTAAAGAGACTGAGAATGAGACCTTTGCAGCCTGCAGACTTGGAGGTGATGAGTTTCTCATCTTTATGCCATATTCTGACAGGGCAAGCGTGGAGAGTGTTATAAAGCGTATATTTGAGGGCTTCGAGAGCGCCAGGGAAGCAGACTGTGAGATAAAGGAGGCTGCTCTTTCAGCAGGACTGTGCATGACGACAAAGGGAGCCATGTTTGAAAGTGACTACACAAAGGCAGATAAGGCACTTTACTATGTGAAGCAGAACTGTAAGGGTTCATATTTCTTCTATGAGCAGCTCTTAGCTGACAATAAGGAGAATACAAATCTGAGTGCGGATTTACGAAACGTGGCAAAGCTTTTAAAGGAGAGTGGCAGCTATACAGGTGCGCTGGATTTAAACTACAGAGAGTTTGCAAGAATCTATGAGTTCGTGAACAATGTAGGAGATAGGCACAAGCACAACTGCTATCTGGTCATGGTGACTATGAACACTCTGCCGGAGCAGCTTGCAGATATCGAGGAAATTGAGAAGGCACTTGACTGCATGGAGCAGTCTATCCGCAGCAAGATCAGAAAGGTGGATGTCTGTACGCGCTACAGCTCAATGCAGTATCTTATCATACTATTTGAACCACAGGAAAATCAGATTCCAAATGTCATGGAGAGAATCTTTATGCGTTACTATGAGCTCTATGACAGAGCGGATTTCAAGCCACAGTATGAGTATATCAAGATGACTGAGCCAAAATAAAATAGGGATTGTTAAATAATAGTCAATGTGGTATAGTTTTCTTCGAACGGTATTCGAAGGAAACTGTATCATGGAGGATGTGTTGTCACCTTATGACAGAGCATATCTGGCAGACACAATAAGGCCCAAGCGCATTGCTGCATCAGAATATGAAGCAGGCAGCAAAGTGACAGGCGCGCACAGGATAAATCGACCGCAGCCATACGGCACATGGCGGAGATTATATCGGCTGCGATATAGGAATGGTCTGACCGGCTTGGAAAGAAGGTGGTAGCATGAAAATAGGCATAATCGGCGCAGGCAGAGTGGGCTGTTCTATAGGTAAATACCTAAGGACAAAGGACATAGAGCTTGCAGGCTATTATGACGTGGATTCTGTGGCAGCTAAGGAGGCTGCGGAGTTTACAAGGACAGAGAGCTTTGATTCGCTAAAGCAACTGGCGGATCAATCACAGATTATATTTATCACCACACCGGATTCATTTATTATACCGGTGTGGGAACAATTAAAAGAGCTGTCTCTAAGGAATCAGATTATATGTCATTGCAGTGGCGCATTATCATCCGATTCATTTTCCGGAAGGGAGAGCATGAGCGTATCATGCTGTTCAATTCATCCAATGTTACCGTTCAGTAACAAATTTTCATCATATGAGCAATTAAATAAAGCATTTTTCACAGTGGAAGGGCAGGATGCTGCGGTTGAAGCAATATCCGGGCTGTTTAGTTCTATTGGAAATGAGGTATGTCGCATCGATGGCGCTAAAAAGGCAAAATACCACGCAGCAGCGAGCATTCTGAGCAATCAGGTGATTGCTGTCCTTGACATGGGCTACACTCTTTTGGAGGACTGCGGCTTTACAAGGAATGAGGCGGTAAGAGCCACAGGGCAGCTTGTGATGCGCAATATCGAAAATGTACTTGAAGCAGGCTGTGACGGCGCGCTGACCGGGCCAATCGAGAGAAACGATATTGAAACAGTGAAAAAGCATATTGCATGTATGCAAAATGACGATAGCGATGATGTCAGTTTGTACAAAATGCTTGGTACAAAACTGGCAAAAATTGCTGAAAAAAAGAATCCTGATAAGGATTACACTCAGATGATGGAATTGCTAAGAGGCTGACAATACCGTGAATTTATAAAAAACGGATTGTTGCAGAAAGACAGAGGGATTGGACAATGAAAAATACAGTAGTAACTTTTAAACAGGCAAAGGAAAAGGGCGAGAAGCTCACGATGCTAACAGCGTATGATTATTCGACTGCTAAGCTGATAGATGAGGCCGGAATCAATGCGATTTTAGTGGGAGACTCACTCGGCATGGTGGTGCTTGGCTATGAGGATACACTTTCAGTGACTATGGAGGATATGATTCATCACAGTGCAGCTGTTTCAAGGGGAATCAAGGACACACTGCTCATCACAGATATGCCTTTTATGTCATATCAGACATCAGTATATGATGCTGTGGTCAATGCAGGTCGACTCGTGAAGGAAGGTCATGCGCAGGCTGTCAAGCTCGAGGGTGGCAAGGAGGTATGTCCACAGATAAAGGCTATTGTGGATGCGTCAATTCCGGTATGTGCACATTTAGGGCTTACACCACAGTCAGTGAACGCATTTGGCGGCTTTAAGGTGCAGGGCAAGGGTGAAGAGGCAGCACAGAAGCTCCTTGACGAGGCACGCGCAGTCGAGGAAGCAGGAGCATTTGCAGTGGTGCTCGAGTGCGTGCCAAAGGCACTTGCCAAAAAAATCACAGAGAGCATAAGCATACCTACAATCGGTATCGGAGCGGGAGCAGACTGCGACGGCCAGGTGCTCGTATATCAGGATATGCTTGCCATGTATGCAAACATGAAGCCGAAATTTGTAAAACAGTTTGCACAGGTAGGAAAAGAGATGAATGAGGCATTTACAGCTTACAAAAAGGCTGTTGAGGAGGGAAGCTTCCCGGGTGAGGAGCATACCTTTAAGATGGATGAGACAATAATTGACAAACTGTACTAATATCGAAGAATAGTTACGAAGCATAGAAGAATAAGGAGACATAAAATGTTAATATACGGACAAATCAAACAGGTTAGAGAAGCAGTAAAGGAATGGAAGAGAGAAGGCAAAAGTGTAGGCTTTGTACCTACAATGGGCTACCTCCACGAGGGACACAAGAGCTTAATCGATGCGGCAAGACGTGAGAATGACAAGGTTGTAGTGAGCATTTTTGTAAATCCAATGCAGTTTGGCCCTACAGAGGATTTAGACAGCTATCCACGTGATTTAAACAGGGATGCAAAGCTTTGTGAGGATGCGGGAGTTGACATTATTTTCCATCCACAGGCTGATGAGATGTATGCAGACGGCTTCTGCTCATATGTGGATATGAATGGCCTCACCACTGAGCTTTGTGGAAAAACAAGACCGATTCATTTCAGAGGTGTGCAGACAGTTGTACTGAAGCTGTTTCACATTGTGACACCTGACCGCGCATACTTTGGACAGAAGGATGCACAGCAGCTTGCGGTCATAAAGCGTATGGTAAAGGATTTAAATGTTGACACAGAAATCATCGGCTGCCCAATCATCCGTGAGGAGGATGGACTGGCAAAGAGCTCAAGAAACACATATCTGAGCGCAGATGAAAGACAGGCAGCGCTTGTACTGAGCAGAAGCTTAAAAATCGGAAAGCAGCTCGTAGACGCAGGCGAGAAGAGCGCAAAAGTGGTAAAGGATGCAATTACAGCAGAGATAAACAAGGAGCCGCTTGCGAAAATTGATTATGTGGATGTGGTTGATTTTGACACAATCACACCTGTTGACGAGATTAAGGGAACAACACTCGTGGCTATCGCTGTCTATATCGGAAAGACAAGGCTGATTGATAATTTTATCGCGTAGTAGGACAAGAATGATATATGAAAAAGAGGTATAAAAAATGAATTATACAATGCTTAAAGGCAAAATACACAGAGCAGTGGTCAAGCAGGCTGACTTAAACTACGTGGGAAGCATCACTGTAGATACAAAACTGCTAGAGGCAGCGGGCATCTTAGAGTATGAGATGGTTCAGATTGTCGATGTGGAAAACGGAAACAGATTCGAGACCTACACCATCGCAGGAGAGCCGGGCTCAGGCATGATATGCTTAAACGGCGCAGCAGCCAGACAGGTTGCAGTCGGTGACCATGTGATACTCATGTGCTATGCACAGATGACACCTGAGGAAGCAAAGGAGCATCATCCGAAGGTAGTGTTTGTGGATGATGAAAACAGGATAGCACGTGTGACAAATTATGAGAAGCACGGAAAGCTGACGGAGGATTTTATTTGATTCCTGAACATTTACACAGCATTAGGAATATAGAAAAGTTTCGTTAGTAAACAATAGAAAAAACAAGTCTGCTGTAGTATAATTATTTATCATAAATGAGGGTCAAAATACCTTTTGACCCTCATATCATGTATTTATGCGGGAGGTAAATATGTATACAGCAGACGAAAAGAGATATGACACAATGAAATATAACAGATGCGGCAGGAGCGGACTGAAGCTTCCTGTTGTATCGCTTGGCTTATGGCACAATTTCGGGGATTTTTCATCGTATGACAACATGAAGCAGATGTGTTTCACAGCCTTTGACCACGGCATCACTCACTTTGACCTGGCAAACAACTATGGCCCTGAATACGGCAGCGCAGAGAAGCACTTCGGGCTTATCCTGAAGGAACATCTGTCAGCATACCGCGATGAGCTCATCATCAGCTCGAAGGCAGGCTATGATATGTGGAAGGGTCCATACGGCAACTGGGGCAGCCGCAAGTATCTGATTGCAAGCCTTGATCAGAGTCTTAAGAGAATGGGACTCGACTATGTGGATATCTTCTATCATCACAGAATGGACCCAAAGACACCGCTTGAGGAGACAATGGGAGCACTCGACCAGATAGTAAGGAGCGGAAAAGCACTCTATGTCGGACTGTCAAATTATGATGGCGAGACCATGAAGAAAGCCTGCGAGATTCTTACTGATTTGAAATGTCCGTTTATCATCAACCAGAATTCATACAATATCTTCAACCGTACAATAGAGCAAAACGGCTTGAAGCAGGCTGCAAGAGAGTGCCAAAAGGGCATCATCTCATTCAGCCCGCTCGCACAGGGCATGCTCACGGACCGTTACCTGAACGGCATTCCGGAGGACAGCCGTATAAAGACAGACGGCCGCTTTTTAAATCAGGAAAAGCTCGCTTTGCACATCGAGCAGATTAAGAAGTTAAATGAATTAGCCACAAAACGTGGTGAGACACTTGCACAGATGGCTCTCAAGTGGGTGGTAAAGGATGATGACGTGACAAGTGTACTTGTCGGTGCCTCAAAGCCACAGCAGATTCTTGAAAACCTAAAGGTTATGGAGGGCACAGGCTTTTCTGAGGAAGAGCTTAAGATGATTGATGAGGTTGTGGGAGTGTAAAGATGAAATCAGCAGGGAGTATAGCAACAATTAATGCTATACTCCCTGCTATTATATTTTTGGTTGCAAGAATTTAGTTTATGCTATAGAATATTTATAACTGTATGCAGATATTTAATAATCACAATATCTGCCTGTATAATAAAATACGCATAAAGAGGACGAAAGAATGATCAACAAATTAGTAGACAAAATCAAGAAAACAAACGCACCTATCGTAGTAGGTCTTGACCCGATGCTTTCATATGTGCCTGAGCACATCACAAAGAAGGCATTTGATGAGCTTGGAGAGACACCGGCCGGTGCAGCGGAGGCTATCTGGCAGTACAACAAGGCTATTGTGGATGCTACATATGACCTGATTCCTGCAGTAAAGCCACAGATTGCCATGTATGAGCAGTTTGGAGTGGAGGGCCTTAAAGCATTCCAGAAGACAGTGGATTACTGTCACGAGAAGGATCTCGTAGTAATCGGAGATGTAAAGCGTGGAGATATCGGCTCAACATCGGCTGCATACGCCACAGGACATCTCGGAAAGGTACAGATCGGCAGCAAGAGCTATTCTACCTTTGATGAGGATTTTGCCACTGTCAATCCATACCTTGGAACAGACGGTATCAAGCCATTCGTAGATGTATGCAAGGAGGAGAAGAAGGGTATCTTCATTCTTGTAAAGACATCTAATCCATCAAGTGGAGAGTTCCAGGACCGTATGATTGACGGACGCCCATTATATGAGTGGGTAGGCGAGAAGGTTGCAGAGTGGGGAGCTGACTGCATGGGTGATTCATACAGCTATGTAGGTGCGGTTGTCGGTGCAACATACCCTGAGCAGGGTAAGATCCTTCGTAAGGTAATGCCAAAGAGCTTCATCCTCGTACCGGGCTACGGCGCACAGGGAGGCAAGGGCGCAGACCTTGTTCATTTCTTCAATGAGGACGGACTTGGTGCAATTGTCAATTCATCACGTGGAATCATCTGCGCATACAAGCAGGATAAGTACAAGGATATGGGCATCACAGCAGAGAATTTTGCAGATGCATCACGCAAGGCTGTTGAGGATATGATTGAGGATATTTCAGGAGCACTTGCAAATTGTTAATAAGTCATTCAGAAAGCTTAAATATATTAGCAAACGAAACCAGGGAGATAAAATGGCAGAGAAATTTGAGGAGATTGCAGTTGTAGTTGACCAGAGCTCACTCGGCAATGGCATCTACGACCTCACACTTAAGACAGACAAAATTGCAAAGGCAGCAAGGGCAGGACAGTTTGTATCAGTTTACTCAAACGACAAGAGTAAGCTGCTTCCACGTCCGATAAGCCTTTGCGGCATAAACAGAGATGATGACACAATTCGTCTTGTGTACCGTGTGACAGGTGAAGGCACGGGAACAGAGGAGTTTTCAAAGCTTGTCAGGGGCGATAAGGTAAGGATTTTAGGACCTCTTGGAAACGGTTTTACAGTACAGCCGGGAAAGAAGGCATTTCTTATCGGCGGAGGAATCGGAGTGCCGCCTATGCTGCAGCTTGCCAAGGATATAAATGCAGGCATTGTGCAGACATCAGGTGAAGAAAAAAATCCGGGACAGGCAGGTGCAGTATGCGATATGAACATTGTCATGGGCTATCGCGATGAGAATACCTTCCTGCTTGATGAGTTTAAGGAACAGGCAGCTTCCTTTGTAGCTACAGAGGATGGCAGTGTCGGCACAAAGGGCAATGTCATCGATGCAATAAAGGAGAATGCTCTTGAGGCAGACGTGATTTATGCATGTGGACCTATGCCTATGCTTCGTGCACTCAAGGCTTACGCTGCAGAGCATGATATGGACTGCTTTGTATCAATGGAGGAGCGCATGGCATGTGGAATAGGTGCATGCCTTGCCTGCGTATGCAAGACAAAGGACAAGGATGCCCACAGCAATGTGAACAACAAGCGTATATGCAAAGAGGGACCTGTGTTTGATGCGAAGGAGGTGGAGCTGTAATGAGTAATATGTCAGTAAATGTGGCCGGTGTTGAGTGGAAAAATCCTGTTACAGTTGCATCCGGCACATTCGGCTCCGGTGCAGAGTACAGCGAGTTTGTTGATTTAAACAGACTTGGTGCAGTCACTACAAAGGGCGTTGCAAATAAGCCGTGGGAGGGAAATCCTACACCTAGAGTAGCCGAGGTGTACGGCGGCATGCTCAATGCAGTCGGACTTCAGAATCCCGGCATCGAGCTTTTCTGCAAGAGGGATATTCTTTTTTTAAAGCAGTTTGATACAAAGATTGTGGTAAATGTCTGCGGACATTCGCTTGACGAGTATCTTGATGTGGTAAAGCGCCTGGCAGATGAGCCTATTGATATGATGGAAATAAATATCTCATGTCCGAATGTTAAGGAGGGCGGAATTGCCTTCGGAACAGATCCAAAGGGTGTTGAGACTATCACAAGCGAGATAAAAAAATATGCAAAGCAGCCTGTTATCATGAAGCTTTCTCCAAATGTCACAAGCATTGCAGAGATAGCAAGGGCGGCAGAGGCTGGTGGAGCTGATGCGGTTTCGCTCATCAATACCATTACAGGCATGAAGATTGATATAAACAGAAGAAGCTTTGTGTTGGCAAACAAGACCGGCGGCATGAGCGGTCCGGCTGTGCATCCGGTTGCAGTGCGCATGGTTTACGAGACGGCGCATGCAGTCAATATCCCGATTATCGGAATGGGCGGTATCACAAATGCTGCCGATGCTATAGAGATGATACTTGCCGGAGCTACGGCTGTTTCAGTCGGCACAGCAAACTTTGTAAATCCAAAGACCACAGAGCAGATAGTGGATGGCATCGCAGAGTATATGGACAGGTATGGAGTAAAGGATATTTCAGAGCTTGTCGGCGCGGTTGACAGATAGAGCATAATGGATAGACGGAGGATAAAATAATGATTCTGGCAGCAGAATACGTGCCTTCTATGTATGCCACAGTCTGGGCACTTGTTCCACCTGTTGTGGCTATAGTTCTGGCACTTATCACAAAAGAGGTCTACAGCTCATTATTCATTGGAATAGTGATTGGCGGACTGTTTTATGGAAATGCATTTCAGCCGGGTTTTTCGGCTGAGAGATCAGTGCTTCACATATTCGAGGACGGACTTGTTGGAGTACTATCGGATTCGGACAATGTGGGAATACTGATATTTTTGGTCGTGCTCGGTGTCATGGTGAGCATGATGAACAAGGCAGGAGGCTCGGCGGCCTTTGGAGAATGGGCAAGTGAGCACATAAAGACAAGGATTGGTGCCCAGCTTTCGGCTATAATGCTTGGAGTGCTCATATTTATAGATGATTACTTCAACTGTCTGACAGTAGGAAGTGTGATGCGCCCTGTCACCGACAAGCATCAGGTTTCAAGAGCAAAGCTTGCATATCTGATAGATGCCACAGCAGCGCCTGTATGCATCATTGCACCTATATCATCGTGGGCAGCCGCGGTTACCGGCTTTGTAAAGGGAGAGGATGGTTTTTCTATTTTCATAAAGGCCATTCCATACAATTATTATGCACTCTTTACTATTATCGCTATGGTGACACTTGTTGTTTTACAGGTAGATTTCGGTCCGATGGCAAAGCATGAAGCAAATGCCCAAAAGGGAGATTTGTTTACCACAGGAGACAGGCCGTATGCGGAGGTAAAGCAGGATGTTATAAAGGGCAAGGGGAAGGTTATAGACCTTGTATTTCCTATTCTGGTGCTCATAATATGTTGCATCATAGGAATGATATACACAGGAGGCTTTTTTGACGGAACAGGCTTTGTTGATGCATTTGCAGGCAGCGATGCGTCAATCGGTCTCATGCTTGGAAGCTTCTTTGCATTGATAATCACCATATGCTTTTACTCAATCAGAAGGGTACTAAGCTTTACGGATTGCTGTAATTCAATCCCTGAGGGCTTTAAGGCAATGGTACCTGCAATACTTATACTGACCTTTGCATGGACACTAAAGACCATGACAGAGAGCCTTGGCGCCAAGGAATTTGTCGCAGGCTTAGTTGGAGGAGTATCGGGACCTCTGCTTGGACTGTTCCCGGCAATCATATTCCTGGTGGGAGCTTTCCTTGCCTTTGCAACAGGAACCTCATGGGGTACCTTCGGTATACTCATACCGATAGTAGTAAATATCTTCTCGGGCACAAACCATACGATGATGATTATCTCAATTTCAGCGTGCATGGCAGGTGCAGTATGTGGAGACCACTGCTCGCCGATATCCGATACCACCATCATGGCATCGGCAGGAGCTCAGTGCAACCACATGAATCATGTATCCACACAGCTTCCGTACGCTGTGCTTGTGGCAGGCATATCATGCCTGACCTACATCATAGCAGGCTTTGTCAGAAATCCGGTAGTACCGTTTATAATAGGAGTGCTTATCCTGATTGGAACCTTTGTCGGAATCAAGTATATCACGAGAACCGATAAAGCAAATGAGCAGGAGGAGTAGCTAAAGCATAACTCAAAAGAGTTCTATTTTTCACAGACCTTGTGTCTGCGAATGATAGAACTCTTTTTTTATAGTAAATTCTATCTGCTATCAATAAAATTTATAGCCCGCTAACAAATATTAATAACCCTAATTACATTTACAAAAATATCAATTAGTGGTAACATATCAATAACTTAGAAATCATATTTGAATGGTAGGAAATCCCGGCCAACAAACTAAACACTAACTCATAACAAACTCAAAACAAACATTAACAAAAAAGAGGTAATATCAATGGCAAAAATTGCAAAGCAGCTCACCGAGCTGATAGGTCACACTCCGCTTCTGGAGCTGACCAATTATGAAAAAGCCCTTGGGCTTGAAGCAAAAATCATAGCAAAGCTGGAGTATTTCAATCCACTCGGAAGTGTAAAGGACAGGGTGGCGGCAGCTATGATAGAACAGGGCATAAAGGATGGAAAGATAAATCAGGACACAATAATCATAGAGCCGACAAGCGGCAATACCGGAATCGGACTTGCATTTGTGGCAGCCTCAAAGGGACTACACCTGATACTTATCATGCCTGATACCATGAGCGTTGAGAGAAGAAAAATCGTCACAGCGCTTGGCGCAGAGATAAAGCTCACACCGGGGCGTGAGGGCATGAAGGGTGCAATCGATGAGGCACAGAGACTTAAAGAGCATTATGGCAATGCCTTTATTCCACAGCAGTTTGAGAATCAGGCTAATCCTGATATACACAGAGCTACAACCGCTCAGGAAATCTGGGAGGATACAGATGGAAAGGTAGATATCTTTGTATCATCTGTCGGAACAGGCGGCACCTGTACAGGCACCGGGCTTGGATTAAGAGACCATAATCCTGATGTAAGGATAGTAGCTGTTGAACCAAAGAGCTCACCGGTACTCTCAGGCGGAAGACCGGGGCCTCACAAGATACAGGGAATCGGTGCAGGATTTATTCCAAAGGTCATGTGCATGGATATAGTGGATGAGGTGATTCCGGTGGAGAATGAGGCCGCTTTTGACAAGGCAAGAGAGGTGGCAAAGAGCGACGGACTTCTCGTTGGCATATCCTCAGGAGCAGCAATATATGCGGCAACAGAGCTTGCAAAAAGACCTGAGAACAAGGGAAAGAATATCGTGGTGCTGCTTCCGGATACAGGAGAAAGATACCTGTCCACACCGCTTTTTACAGTAAACTAATGGCATATAAACTGACGGCATAAGCTACTTTGCCGGAAACTGTAACATGAAAAATGAGAAACATACATGAGAAATATACAAAAATATACGGCAGCCCTGCTGCCTGCAGTGATGATTCTGTCACTTCTTCTGACGGGCTGCTCCGGCAGGAAGGATGACGGCACAGTCACCATAACCAATGTGTCGTATGATCCGACACGAGAGTTTTACGAGAAATACAACAAAATATTCGAGTCTTACTATGAGAACGAGCATGGCAAAAAGATAAATGTTATTCAGTCACATGGCGGCTCGGGAGCACAGGCGCGCTCGGTTGTGGAGGGATGTAATGCAGATGTTGTCACACTAGCACTTGAGCATGACATAGACCTGATACAAAATACCGGCTTAATTGATAAGGGCTGGATTGATGAGTTTTCTGACAGCTCGGCACCATACACATCAACAATCGTTTTACTTGTAAGAAAGGGCAATCCAAAGCATATAAGTGACTGGGATGACCTGGTGAAAAAGAATGTGGATGTGATTACGCCTGATCCAAAGAGTAGTGGCGGAGCCTGCTGGAATTTTCTTGCAGCGCTAAGCTATGCTAAGACAAATTATGACAGCCTGAAGGAACAGAAATCGTTTATGAAGAAGCTGTATGAAAATGTCACAATTATGGATTCGGGTGCGAGAGGCTCAACAACCACATTTGTGGAAAACGGTCAGGGAGATGTGCTCATAGCGTGGGAAAACGAGGCACTTACGACCATGGATTCATATCCGGGCAAGTATGAGATAGTGAATCCGTCCGTCAGCATCTTAGCACAGCCCTCTGTTGCTATTGTGGATGACAATGCAAAGAGCAACGGAACACAAGAGGTAAGCAAAGAATACCTACAGTATCTCTACAGTGATGAGGCACAGCAGCTGATTGGCGAGAGCGGCTACAGACCAACCAATCAGGATATATTAAACCGGTTTTCCGACAAGTTTGATTTAAATATCAGGCTTTGGAGCATAGAGGATTACGGCGGATGGAATGAAGCCTACAAGACATATTTCGATGATGGAGCAATGTTCGATGAAATATACGGCAACTGATAAAACAGCAAAAGAGAAAACTAAATCAAAGAACATAAAGACCAGAGTTATACCGGGCTACCATCTTTCGCTTGGAATAGTGGTCACGATGCTTTCAGTCATCGTTCTCATTCCGTTAGCATCAGTGCTTGTGTATTCGCTAAAGATATCGCCGGGCGATTTCGTGGCACTTATCATGAAGGAGAATGTGAGGAATGCCTTTATCACAAGCATCACCTCATCATTTATCGCAGCAATCGTAAATGTGGTATTTGGACTCATCGTGGCATGGACGCTTGTGAAGTACGATTTTCCCGGGAAATGGCTGCTTGACGGACTTATAGAGCTTCCGTTTGCACTGCCGACAGCGGTTGCGGGCATTACGCTCTCAAAGCTGTACTCAGGCACAGGCTTTTTTGGTAAGGGCCTTGGCAAGCTTGGAATAGATGTGGCTTACACACAGACAGGAATAGTTGTGGCACTTGTTTTTGTAGGCATTCCCTTCGTAATAAGAGCCGTACAGCCGGTGCTTGAAAAGATGGATAATACATATGAGGAGGCCGCTTATATGCTTGGCGCCACACCCTCTAAGACATTTTTTAAGGTAATACTTCCGGAGCTTCGCCCGGCACTCTTAACAGGCTTTGGTCTTGCCTTTGCCAGAGGCATAGGAGAGTACGGAAGCGTCATCTACATATCAGGCAACAGTGCAAGGCACAGGACACAGGTGGTATCCTACGTCATCATGCAGAAGCTTAGCTATATAGATTATGCCAGCGCGACTGCCATAGCACTTGTGATGCTTGTCATATCATTTTTACTGCTGCTATTTGTAAATATAGTGCAGGTTAAACAGTCACAGCGCACTAATTTGTTGTAGAAGGCTGCATATAAATCAAATGCGGTGCACACAAACAGGAAAGGAGCACAATGCGATGAACGAACAGCTAAAGCTTGAAAGAAGAAAAAAGATCACAAAGATAATACTCGTCACTGTTACGGTGCTCTTCATATTTGTCATGCTTGTAGTTCCGCTTTTTTCTGTGATGGCAAGTGCCTTAAAGGAGGGGCTTGGATTCTATCTGAAAGCTATCTCCACAAGCTATGTGCTTTCAGCACTCAAGGTGACTTTGATAGCAACAGTTTTTGCGGTAGTTATCAACACATTCTTTGGAATATGGACAGCGTGGCTGTTGACCAGGTTTTCGTTTAAAGGAAAGCAGGTGCTTGCAACACTTATTGATATACCGTTTTCTATTTCTCCGGTCATCGTAGGACTTGCGTATCTTATGACCTTCGGACGGCTTGGGTGGTTTTATCCGGTTATCAGATGGTTCAATGAGATATTCGGCACGAATGTGAGAATCACCTTTGCAATACCGGGAGTTGTGCTTGCCATGATATTTGTCACGTTTCCGTATGTGTCAAGGGAAATTATACCGGTGCTCAATGCAGAGGGAAAGGATGAGGAAGAAGCCGCAGCGCTGATGGGAGCATCCGGCTTTACGATATTTCGGAAAATAACACTTCCGCAGATGAAGTGGAGCCTGATTTACGGAATCATACTTTGTACGGCGAGAGCACTCGGCGAGTTCGGCGCGGTAAATGCGCTCTCGAAGACAAGAGGCGAGACATTTACACTGCCGCTTGAGATTGATGCCTTGTATATGTCGGGCACAGACAGCTCGATAACATCGGCATTTGCTGTATCGTCGATACTGTTAATTATTGCATTAATCATTCTTTTTGCAAGAAATATAGTTGAGCATAAATTTAAGAAATTACACTGAGATTTATGGGAAATATGATTTACACTAATGAAATTTGTTACTGCTTACACACCGATGTGGCAGACAGCTATAGAGTTGCTGTACTAAGAAAGCAGGAAGGAGATAACGTATATGTACGTTGAGATGAAAAATATATACAAAAAATACGGAGACTTCCTGGCATCCGATAATGTGAGCTTTGGAGTGGAAAAGGGAAAGCTTGTGGCGCTGCTTGGGCCGTCCGGCAGTGGCAAGACAACACTTCTTCGTATGATAGCAGGGCTTGAGACGCCAAATTCAGGTGACATATATATAGATGGAAAGCGAGTGAATGATATTCCGGCCTCGAAGAGAGGCATAGGCTTTGTGTTTCAGAACTATGCGCTGTTTAGATACATGACAATATACGACAATGTGGCATTTGGGCTGGAGCTTCAGAAGATGCCGAAAAAGCTCATAAAGGAGCGTGTTACCAAGCTTCTTGAGATGACAGGCTTGTCGGGGCTTGAAAAGAGATATCCGAATCAGCTTTCCGGAGGACAGCGTCAGAGAGTGGCATTTGCAAGGGCGCTGGCGCCGAATCCACAGGTGCTATTACTGGATGAGCCATTTGCCGCGATAGATGCAAAGGTGCGAGGTGAGCTTCGTACATGGCTTAAGGAGCTGGTCGAAAAGCTTGGGATCACAAGCATTTTCGTCACACATGACCAGGATGAGGCTGTTGAGGTGGCAGATGAAATCATTATCACAAACCACGGCACGATAGAGCAGATGGGTACACCTCTTGAGATATACAAATCACCTGATACACCTTTTGTGGCACAGTTTATAGGACACACCACAGTCGTTGAAAACTATGACAGGCTTAAGGGCTTTGATAGGATAGAAAATGCCGACAAGGCAGTAATCAGACCGGAGTTTATCAAAATATCAAAGAGTGGCAACCTGGACCGTTATCAGTCAGCGGCAGAGGAGGGCATCGTTACAGATGTGGTTTTCAGAGGAAACAGGATGGATGTCACGGTCAACATAAACGGCATCGAGGTAGTCGGTGAGCGCTCACTGGAAAAGGATCTGATAACGGTCGGAGAGAAAGTACATGTGCTGATTTACAGGCTGTATATATTTGATGAAGAGAAAACATACCTGATGGAAAACAGCGAGATGCAGGAGCAGGATGTATTCTACATTTAGATACAAGAATAGTCTAAAGCTTGTGATTGAAAGAGGAAGCAGAGGGAGATAAATGAAGATAGAAAATAAAAAAATCCTACACACGGACATCCTCATAATAGGAGGTGGCACGGCGGGCTGTTATGCAGCGCTCACCATTCGTGAGAAATCGGATTATTCGATTATAATTGCAGAGAAAGCGAACATAAAGCGAAGCGGATGCCTTGCAGCAGGTGTCAATGCGATAAATGCATACATAGTAAAGGGCAGAAAGCCTGAGGACTATGTAGATTACGCAAAAAAGGATGCTGACGGTATAGTAAGGGAAGACTTACTCATGACTATGTCAGAGGGCTTAAACCGTGTGACGGACAAGATGGAAAAGCTTGGACTTGTCATATTAAAGGATGAAAACGGTGAGTATGTAGCAAGAGGAAACCGAAATATCAAGATAAACGGCGAGAACATGAAGCCGCTTTTGGCAGAAGCTGTATCAAAGCTTAATGACTGTACAGTGATAAACAGAATCAATATCACGGACTATATAGTTGAGAACAACACCATAAAGGGTGCATACGGATTTTCAATCGAGGATGCTACAGCCTATGAAATCAGAGCTAAAAAGGTGCTCTGTGCTACAGGCGGAGCGGCCGGTTTATACAGACCAAATAATCCCGGCTTTTCAAGGCACAAGATGTGGTATCCACCGTTTAATACAGGTGCCGGATATGCGATGGGCATAAGAAGCGGAGCTGAGATGACCACCTTTGAGATGAGATTTATCGCACTCAGATGCAAGGACACAATCGCACCGACAGGAACAATTGCACAGGGAGTCGGGGCAAAGCAGGTCAATTCACTTGGAGAGGTTTACGAGACAAAATACGGTCTCACCACATCAGAGCGTGTATACGGAACGGTCATGGAAAATCTCGAGGGAAGAGGTCCTTGCTACTTAAGGACAGAGGGCATCTCTCCACAGCAGGATGAGTCATTAAGGAAGGCATATCTCAACATGGCACCAAGCCAGACACTCAAGTGGGTGGAGGCAGGTAAGAATCCAAGTGAGCAGAATGTGGAGATAGAGGGCACGGAGCCTTATATCGTAGGTGGCCACACAGCGAGTGGCTATTGGGTTAATACCGAGCGTGAGACCACAATCCACGGACTTTATGCTGCAGGAGATGTAGCAGGAGGATGTCCACAGAAATACGTTACAGGAGCCATGGTGGAGGGTGAAATCGCTGCGATAGATATGGTTTCAAAGCTTGATGCAGATACCTCAGACGGAAGTCCTGACACATCGGCATTTGATGAGAAAAAGGCGCTTGAAGCAAAAGCTTCAGAGTACGACCATTTCCTCACTGAAAGGTCTCAGATGTTTACAACAGAGGCTATCGAGGAAGCCATGCAGAAGGTCATGGACAACTACGCAGGCGGTATTTCCACACATTATCAGTTCAACGGCAAGCAGCTTGCGCTGGCAAAGGAAAAGATAAATCATCTGATAGAGCTGACCGGTGATTTATATGCATCGGATATGCATGAGCTTATGTTCATATATGAGCTTAAGGAGAGGCTTACGGTATGTCTTTCGGTCATAGCACATCTTGGTGCGAGAAAGGAGACCAGATGGCACAGCTTTGCTGAGAATCTGGATTATCCCGACAAGAGTGATGACTGGATGAAATACGTCAATTCCAGATACGAAAACGGGCAGCTTCACATGATTTACAGAGAACTTGTCGGAAGGGAGGCGCGTTATGAGCATAATGATTGATAAAGCAAAGTGTAAGGGCTGCGGCATGTGTACAAGTGTATGCCCGGGAAGCCTGATATATCAGGACTCAGAGAAAAAAGCCTTTATCAAATATCCTAAGGACTGCTGGGGCTGTGCCTCATGCATAAAGGAATGTCATTTTGGCGCTATTGCTCTTTATCTTGGAGCAGATATAGGAGGCATGGGAAGTCTCATGACAGTAAAAAGCACACCGGACACGCTGACCTGGGATATCAAAAAGCGCGACGGAAGCAAGGAAGAGATTCTTATCAACAAGAAGGAATCCAATAAATATTAAAGAAAAGGATGGTAACAGACATGGGTGAATTATCACATCTTGACGAACTCGAAGCAGAGGCAATATACATAATACGTGAAGTAGCCGCAGAGTGCGAGAAGCCGGTTATGTTGTACTCAATTGGAAAGGACAGCTCGGTAATGCTTCATCTTGCAATGAAGGCATTTTATCCGGAGAAGCCGCCATTTCCGTTTTTACATGTAAATACAACCTGGAAATTTCATGAGATGATAGAATTCAGAGATCGCATTGCTAAGGAAAAGGGCATCGAGATGCTTGAATATATAAATCAGGATGGCGTAAAGCAGGGCATCAATCCATTTGACCACGGCTCAGCATACACAGATATCATGAAGACACAGGCGCTCAAGCAGGCGCTCGACAAATACGGCTTTACGGCAGCGTTTGGCGGCGGTCGAAGAGACGAGGAGAAATCAAGAGCCAAGGAGAGAATCTTCTCCTTCAGAAATGAAAACCACGCATGGGATCCAAAGAACCAGCGCCCGGAGATGTGGAAGCTATACAACTCCAGAATCAAAAAGGGCCAGGAGGTACGTGTTTTCCCATTGTCAAACTGGACAGAGAAGGATATCTGGCAGTATATAAAGAGAGAGAATATCGAGATTCCTTCACTTTACTTTGCAAAGGAAAGACCTGTTGTATACAGAGACGGCAACATAATCATGGTAGATGACGACAGAATGAAGCTTCATCCGGGAGAGAAAATCCAGATGAAGAGTGTACGTTTCAGAACACTCGGCTGCTATCCACTGACAGGTGGTGTGGAGTCGACAGCGGATACACTTGATGAGATTATTGATGAGACACTCAGTGCTGTTTCCTCAGAGAGAACCACCCGTGTCATAGACAACGAGGCGGCAGGCAGCATGGAAAGAAGAAAGAGGGAGGGATATTTCTAAAATGAGCGGATTACTTAAATTTATTACATGCGGAAGCGTGGACGACGGAAAATCAACTCTGATCGGACATATATTATACGATTCAAAGCTGCTCTATGCAGATCAGGAAAAGGCGTTGGAGCTTGACAGTAAGGTCGGAAGCCGTGGCGGTGCCATCGACTATTCACTCCTTCTCGACGGACTGATGGCAGAGAGAGAGCAGGGAATCACAATCGATGTAGCTTATCGTTACTTCACAACAGATAAGAGAAGCTTTATCGTGGCAGATACACCGGGCCATGAGGAGTACACAAGAAACATGGCTGTAGGTGCATCCTTTGCAGACCTTGCGGTAATTTTAATAGATGCAAAGCAGGGCGTATTGGTTCAGACAAGAAGACATGCAAGGATTTGCGCGCTCATGGGAATCAACTACTTTGTTTTTGCAGTAAACAAGATGGATCTTGTAGGCTACGACGAGAAGCGTTTCGATGAAATCACAAAGCAGATTATTGAGCTTACAAAGGAGCTTGAACTAAAAAATGTAGTAATCATTCCTGTTTCTGCAACAGAGGGTGACAATGTCACAACAAAGTCTGAGAATATCCCATGGTACAAGGGACCTGCTCTTTTATCATACCTTGAGGATGTTGACATAAAGGATGAGAACGAGGAAGAGGGCTTTTACATGCCTGTACAGAGAGTCTGCCGTCCTGACCATACCTTCCGTGGCTTCCAGGGCCAGATAGAGGCCGGAGAGGTAAAGGTGGGAGATGAAATCACCACACTGCCAAGCAATGAGACAGCCCATGTAAAGAGCATCCATGTGGGTGATAAGCTTAGCGATAGCGCATTTACAGGCCAGCCTGTTACAATTCAGCTTGACAGAGAGGTGGATGTATCAAGAGGCTGCGTGCTCACAATCGCCTCAGGGGCAAAGGTTGCTTCATCCATCACAGCTACAATACTCTGGATGGATGATGATGAGCTCTTCAAGGGAAAGAATTTCTTCTTCAAGCTAGGTACCAAGTCAATACCGGGTATCGTGACAGATATAGAGCACACCATCGATGTAAACACAGGTGAGGAAAAGCCTGCCGACAAGCTCAAAAAGAACGAGATAGCAGTTGTAAAGATTGCATTCTCCGACAAGATAGTCTGCGATAAGTTCAATAACCACAAGACACTCGGTGAGTTCATCTTAATCGACCGTGTGACGGATATGACATCTGCCTGTGGTGTGGTTGAAGAGGTACACACAGAGGAAAGCGGCCTCTACGAGGGAAGAGTAGACAGAAACGTAAGAGCTGCAATCAAGGGCCAGAAGGCAATCACCGCCGTATTCGTAGACGGAGTGGATGGTGTAAACCGAGGCTTTGTGGAGGATGTCGAGAAAGCCTTAAATATAGACGGACGCCATACTTATCTCTACGCACCAAAGGAGGGTGAGGACTTCGTAAATGTAGTCAAGCATCTAAGCCATGCCGGAATACTCGTACTTCTGCTCATCAGCCAAAAGCAGGAGAAGGAGCTTGCAGCCGACAAAGTTGAGTTCACAAAGGACTGGAACAAAAACGGCAGAGATGTGGACAAGGCTGCGGAGTTTATCAAAAAGCAGTCGGTATATGACGGCGTAATTGTAAACACAAGTGAGTATATCTAATCCCCCACCAATTTCCACGTTGAAAAGCACGCCCCAATGTGGTAAAATTGACAAAGATAATTTAAAGAAAAACACACAGGAGGATTAACATACAATGGAAAGCTACAAGAGCGAATTTATAGACTTTATGGTGGAGAGTGACGTGCTGAAATTTGGTGATTTCACATTAAAGAGCGGCCGTAAATCACCATTTTTCATGAATGCGGGAGCATATGTGACAGGTTCACAGCTTAAGAGACTCGGAGAGTACTACGCAAAGGCTATCCATGCAAACTACGGAGATGACTTTGATGTATTATTCGGACCTGCATACAAGGGAATTCCGCTTGCAGTGGTAACAGCTATCGCATACCATGAGCTCTATGGCAAAGAGGTGCGCTACTGCTCAGACAGAAAAGAGGCAAAGGATCACGGTGCAGACAAGGGAGGCTTCCTTGGAAGCAAGCTTAAGGATGGCGACAGAGTAGTCATGATAGAGGATGTCACCACATCAGGCAAATCAATGGAGGAGACAGTTCCAAAGGTAAGAGGAGCTGCAGATGTTACAATCGTAGGCCTTATGGTGAGCCTCAACAGAATGGAAGTCGGACAGGGCGGCAAGGTAAGCGCGCTCGATGAGATTCATGAGAAGTACGGCTTTGAGGGCAGGGCTATCGTTACAATGGAAGAGGTCACAGAGTATCTCTACAACAGAGAGCATGATGGCAGAGTAGTCATTGATGACACAATCAAAGCAGCGATAGATGAGTACTATAAGCAGTACGGCTGCAAATAGGAGAATATAAATTGCTTGGCAGAAGAAAACGTAACAGGTATAAGTTTACGGAAAAGAAGCAATCTAAGAGGGGGATAGCTGCACTTGTTGTGGCTATCCTCATAGAGATTGTATATATAGTTTTTTTGAATGCGGCATTCAGAGGAGATGGCAATCTGTCTATGTACTATGGCAGTGCCGGTATACTGATGCTTGGCATATCTCTGGCAGATTTCGGGTTTGCCATCAGAAGCCTCTTTGATGAGGAATCATTCATGACATTTCCACGTTTGGCAGTGTTTTTTTCACTCATAGCGGTAATCAGCTGGGGAGGAACATATGCTGCAGGTTTTATTATATGAAAGAAAGATTATAGGGATATATGAGTTATAAAGAGATTTATGAGCTCTCCAATGAGCTTTATGCAGAGCGATTAGAGCTTGTGGAGGAGCGGATAGAACAGATCATCAGAGAGCCTGCGATAGAGCCGGCTTTTGCAGATTATTTCACAAGTGTGGCAAAGTGCATCAACACTATTAAAAACCATAGCGCAGATAAGGAATTTAACGATTTATTCTATTCACAGTTTGATAAAGAAAATTACGAGAAAAGCTATGCCAACCCGGCATACGCCGTAAAGGTGCTCGGAGATGAGTATGGTCAGCTTTTATCGGCTGTATATGCAAAAATTGCCGGAAGCATTACACATATCTATCAGGGGGATATAAAATATCTCTGCATTTATGCAGAGCTTATTGTAGAGCTATACAATTATTTTGAGAATGCCGATGAGCTGAGTCCTGATGAGATAAGGGGCTGTATATATTCGTTCATGCATGATTATGAGGAGATATTTGCAGAGGATGACAACAGAGCACTCCTTGACCCGGCTTATGATTACTATACAGAGCTTGTAAATGAGGCAGATTTGTCAAATGATGATTATCTGTATTCCTACGGACTGTATGTCGGAGAGAATGAGCGCGCAGGCAGAGCGCATCTGGCTTCATTTTCAGATGAGGAGATACAGGCCATGGCAGATACCTATACAGAAGGATACCGCATTGGCTTTATTACCTGCAACAAGGATATCTCAAAGAAGTCGGTGGTTCAGGTGCTTTATCCGCTTGGCTTTGAGCGTATGATAAGAGCAGCATTAAAGAATTTTGAGAAAATGGGCATGAAGCCTGCCATGAGGCCTTTTTCCACATCGGTCAACAAGCAGTTTGACTATGACCACAAGGAGGATATGGCACTGTGGCTTGACAAGGCATATGTGGAGTACCGCCTTGAGTGCATGCACAATGCACTTGAGAGAATGAAGGATGTAGCATGCAAATGTGGAGGACCGGCTGTCATAGAGATATTTGGAGAGGAGCCGTTTGCTCCGGTTTCAAAGAAGGAGGCTGCGCACTATAATGATGAGCAGCAGAAGCTTGCAGTCCATATGACAAGTGTGCGTTCACAGTATATGAACAGCTATATCCATAGCGAGGACAGAAGCTTTACGATTATTGCCTATCCGTGTGCTGCAATCGGACCTGATTATAAGGAAATTTTTACGGAGACTGTAAAGATTAATACTCTTGATTATGCACTCTACAGAGATATGCAGCAGAAAATCATAGATGTGCTCGATACAGCAGACAGGGTGCATATCGTCGGTACAAACGGCAACAGGACAGATTTGTATGTCAAGATTCATGAGCTTAAGGAGCCTTCAAAGGAGACGGCTTTTGAAAACTGTGTGGCTGATGTAAATATCCCTGTCGGAGAGGTGTTTACTTCACCGGTGTTAGAGGGCACAAACGGCAAGCTGCATGTCAGTCAGGTATATCTCAATGAGCTTAATTTCCTTAATCTGGAAATCGACTTTAAGGATGGCATGATTGATAAATATACATGTACCAATTTTGAGGATGAAGAAGAAAACAGAAAGTATATATCAGACAATGTGCTTTTCCATCACGACACACTGCCTATGGGTGAGTTTGCCATAGGCACCAATACGACAGCCTACCGTATGGCGAGAGTATACGATATCGCAGCAAAGATGCCTATTCTCATAGCAGAGAAGACAGGACCGCACTTTGCGGTGGGTGATACCTGCTACACATACGATGAGGACAATATGACATACAACCCTGACGGAAAAGCAATCATTGCCAGGGACAATTCAGTTTCCATCCGCAGAAAAGAGGATATATCAAAGGCATATTTCAACTGCCACACGGATATCACAATACCATATGATGAGCTTGGAGCCATCACAGTTATTAGGCACGATGGCTCAACCTGTGATATAATAAGGGATGGCAGATTTGTGCTTGAGGGCGTAGAAGAGTTGAACAAACCGCTCGATACGCTTGATGAAGAAAGTAAATAATTGTTAGACATATAAGGAGGATAAAATGGCAAAGGTTGGAATAGTTATGGGCAGCGACTCAGATTTAAAGGTGATGAGTAAGGCAGCAGATATACTTGAAGAGCTCGGCATAGAGTATGAGCTCACCATCATCTCGGCACACCGTGAGCCGGATGAGCTTATTGAGTGGACAAGAGGCGCTGAGAATAGAGATGTAAAGGTAATAATAGCAGGAGCGGGAATGGCGGCAGCCCTTCCGGGAATGTGTGCAGCGCTTTTTGCACTTCCTGTTATCGGAGTACCGCTTTCAGGAAAGAATCTGGATGGAATGGATGCAGTGTTCTCAATCATGCAGATGCCACCTGGAGTGCCTGTTGCCACAGTTGCAATTGACGGTGCAAAAAATGCAGCAATCCTTGCAGCAAAGATACTCGCAGCAGGTGATGAGGCAATCCTTGAGAAAATTAAAAAGTATACAGCAGATATGAAGGCTCAGGTTGTAGCAAAGGATGCGAAACTCAAACAGGTTGGATATAAGCAGTACCTTGCTGAGAAATAGATTGGATTGTCATCTATAGGAGGGTTTTTATGAGTATATTGCAAAAGGCAGACAGTTGTCTGGATGAGGCGGTAGCCTTATTTGGTGAGAATAAGCTTTTTTTGGCAGAGAAGAAGGCGCAGGAGACAGCAGGTCTTTATAAGAGCTGCGGTGCGTATGAGCAGATGGCAAAGACTGTCAATTTTATGGGAGTCATATATGCATCCATTGGAGATGTAAGCATGTCAATTGACTGCTATTTGGAGGCTATGGATGTAGCTGTGGAGCAGGGGTCAACTGAGATAATCATGCTTGTAAACAACAATATCGGCTCACTATATATAGAGCTTGGATTGTATGAAAAGGCTATCAGATATTTCAACGAAGCACTGGAGCTGTGCAAGCCACCGCTGCATGGAGAGAGGGATAGCTATTATCAGGAGCTTCTCATGCTTCATCTGAATATGTGCATATCATACACAGGAATTAATGAGTTTGAAAAGGCAGAAAAGCATCTTTCTGACGCGATACTCTTTAATGAGATAGCTGGCAGCGCTAAAAACAGATTTCTGATAGACATGTCACAGGCACATATGCTATGGAAGATGGGAAATGAGGATGAGGTCAGAGATCATGTGGAAGAGCTGGTTGAGGGTGCGATAAACAATATCAATTCTGCCGATTATGTACTTGAGATACTAAGCCTTTGCAATTTGTTTATGAATATGGGGGAGTTCGATGCATGGAAAAAGGTTATTGTGGAGTATGAACGCTTTGCTACTGAAACGCAAAATCTGTTTTTCCAGAAGACCTGTGTCAAGATGTGGATGAAATATGAGAGCGCCATGGGTGATACAGAGGCGTACAACAAGCTGTGCGTATATTACGCAAATCTACACTCTATGCAGGTGAAGGAGCAGATAAAGCGTCTTGGTGATACAATCGACCTTAAGCTTCAGCTTCAGGAGACTGAGTATGAGCGCCGTAAGGCAGTCAGACTCAACTACACAGATATGCTTACAGGCATGGGAAATAAGTTCAAGATGCGAAACGATTTTGAAAAGCTTGTGAGCAAAAATCAGGATTCAGATGGTACAGGAATCACGTTTGGAGTAGTGGATATAGATTTCTTCAAGTCATTTAACAGAAACAGTGGCAGAGTCACCGGTGATGCAGTGCTAAAAGAAGTGTCATCCATAATAAATGAGAGCATCAAAGATAAGGGAATGGGGTATCATTTCTATGGTGATGAATTCTACATAATCCTGCAGGAAACGGATGAGGATATCATTAAAAATATAGCCGAGCATATAAGACTTGAGCTTGCCAAAAAACAGATAATTCATGAGAGCTCTAAGGTGGATGAGTATCTGACTGTATCACAGGCATATGTTACCGCCCCGGATGTAAAGGTGCCGGACGAGTTTTCAAAGCTGTTCAAGACGGTGGATGAAGTGCTCGATGATGTGAAGGAAAAAGGCAGAAATGCATATAAGATAGTCTGATGCTTTAAGCGTATAAGACAACTATAAAAAGACACGCAGCCGTAAAACGGATGCGTGTCTTTTTAGATTCCGGCAATAACAATATCAGTGCCTGCCTTCTCATATATATCTGCTGTCTCAGGAGAGATACCGGAGTCTGTGATTACCATATTGATGTCATCAAGCGATGCATAGCTTGATATGGATGTGGTATCAAACTTGGTGTGGTCAACGAGAGCCACAGTTTTAGCGGAGGCCTTGATACACATGCGCTTCAAATCAGCCTCGTATATACTGAAATCAGTCAGTCCGTCTTCTACAGAGAAGCCTCTTGCTGACACGAACGCGATATCTGTGTGTATCTTTTTGAGTAAATCAGCGCCAAGCAGTCCTTCTATGGAAGCGGATGCACTGGTTACGATACCGCCTGTCAGGATGACTGTGACACCCGGGATATCCTTTAGCTCTAAAGCCAGATTGATGCCATTGGTGATGACGGTCAGTTCTGTAAAGCCTGAAAGCTTCATGCCGAGAGTGTAGGCTGTGGAGCTGGCATCAAGGAATATACACATATGGTCACTTACGAGCTTTATCGCCTCGTTTGCAATCTCCTCTTTAGCTTCCTTGTTTTCCAGGGCGCGGTCATGGAACAGGTAGGCCCTCGAGGTTAAATCAGTCATGTCATGGGTTTTATCCTTGTAGATAGCACCGCCGTGAGTCTTTGTCAGAAGCTTTTCCTTATCCATCTGGTTTAAATCTGTTCTTATTGTCGTGGTCGATACACCAAGCAGTTCACTGAGCTCATTGGTGGTGGCCTTGCGGTTTTCTTTTAAATAATCGAGAATCTTTTGTTGTCTTTCTAATTGCAGCATAGATTTTCCTCTTTCTTTTGTTTTCTGTTGTATTTTTACGTACATATTTTTATCACAAAGCATTGCATAAATATATAATAACTCAAATAAGTAAATAAAGCCAGTGTTTTCAATTATTTATGTTTGCTTTTGTTTGGCGATATTTGATTACATTTGTTTTTGCTTTTATTTGCTTTTACTATTGCATTTATGCTTTTGAAGTGTTATATTTATATCATCAAATAAAAGCAAACGCAAATCATATAAGACGGAGGTATTATTAAATGAAGTTTTTCGTAGATACAGCAAATGTCGAGGACATTAAGAAAGCAAATGATATGGGAGTCATCTGTGGAGTTACAACAAACCCTTCACTCATTGCAAAAGAGGGCAGAGACTTCAATGAGGTAATTAAAGAAATCACATCTATCGTTGACGGACCGATAAGCGGAGAGGTAAAAGCCACAACAGTTGATGCAGAGGGCATGATAAAAGAAGGACGTGAAATCGCAGCTATCCATCCAAACATGGTAGTTAAGATTCCTATGACAGTTGAGGGACTTAAGGCTGTCAAGGTGCTTTCATCAGAGGGCATCAAGACAAACGTTACTCTTATTTTTTCAGCAAATCAGGCAATTCTTGCTGCAAATGCAGGTGCTACATATGTTTCACCTTTCCTTGGCAGACTTGATGATATCAGCCAGCCGGGCATTGAGCTGATCAGACAGATTTCAGAGATTTTTGATATCTATGGATATGATACAGAGATTATTGCAGCTTCAATCAGAAACCCGATTCATGTCACAGACTGTGCACTTGCAGGAGCTGATATCGCAACAATTCCTTACAAGGTTATCGAGCAGATGACAAAGCATCCGCTTACAGATCAGGGAATCGAGAAGTTCCAGGCTGATTACAGAGCTGTATTTGGGGATTAGATATTATAAACCAAAGACAGGTATAAATATTTTATTTCATGTCATAGATTTAACAGGAGAACAAAATGAACAAATTAGAGCTTCAGATTACAGCAAATGAAGTCAGGAAGGGTATCGTCACGGCTGTGCATTCTGCAAAGGCGGGGCATCCGGGCGGCTCACTTTCTGCAGCAGATATATTTACATATCTGTATTTTGAGGAGATGAACATTGATCCAAAGAATCCTAAAAAGCAGGATAGAGACCGTTTTGTGCTTTCAAAGGGACACACGGCTCCTGGACTTTACTCTGCACTTGCGCAGAGAGGCTATTTTCCGGTTGAGGATTTAAAGACACTCAGACATCTGGGATCATATCTGCAGGGACATCCTGACATGAAGCATATCCCGGGTGTGGATATGTCAAGCGGTTCGCTCGGACAGGGCATTTCTGCGGCAGTGGGCATGGCACTTTCTGCAAAGCTTACAAATGATGATTACAGAGTATATACACTTCTCGGCGATGGCGAGATTCAGGAGGGACAGGTCTGGGAGGCTGCCATGTTTGCGGGCTTCAGAAGGCTTGATAACCTTGTTGTTATAGTTGATAACAACGGACTTCAGATTGATGGACCGGTGGATCAGGTGTGTTCACCATATCCTATTGGTGAGAAATTCAAGGCATTCAATTTCCATGTGATTGATCTGAAGGATGGAAATGACATGGATCAGATTGCTGACGCATTTAAAGAGGCAAGAAATACAAAGGGTATGCCGACGGCAATTATAGCACATACCGTAAAGGGCAAGGGTGTTTCATTTATGGAAAATCAGGTCGGCTGGCATGGCAAGGCTCCTAATGATGAGGAGTATGCAGTTGCCATGGAGGATCTGAGAAAGGAAGGTGAAGCATTATGTCAGAAGTAAAGAAAATCGCCACACGTGTCAGCTACGGAAATGCACTTGTAGAGCTTGCAAAGGAGCACGATGACGTATATGTTCTTGATGCTGACCTTGCGGCTGCCACACAGACAGCCATCTTCAAAAAGGAATTTCCAGATCGTCACATAGACTGTGGTATCGCAGAGTGCAACATGATGGGCATTGCTGCAGGACTTGCGGCTACGGGAAAGGTGCCATTTGCCAGTTCATTTGCCATGTTTGCTGCAGGTCGTGCGTTTGAGCAGGTGAGAAACTCTATTGGATATCCTCATCTTAATGTAAAAATCGGTGCGACACACGCAGGTATTTCGGTAGGAGAGGATGGAGCCACCCACCAGTGCAACGAGGATATTGCACTCATGAGAGCAATTCCAGGCATGGTTGTAATAAACCCAAGCGATGATATAGAGGCAAGAGCCGCCGTGAAGGCAGCCTATGAGCATGAGGGTCCTGTATACATGAGGTTTGGCCGTCTTGCAACACCGATAATAAATGACAATGCAGAGTATAAATTTGAAATCGGAAAGGGTGTTACACTCCGTGAGGGCACGGATGTAGCTATCATAGCTACCGGTCTGTGCGTGGCAGAGTCACTTGCAGCGGCAGAAAAGCTTGCAGCAGATGGCGTAAATGCAAAGCTCATAAATATACACACTATCAAGCCTCTTGATGAGGAGCTTGTTGTAGCTGCAGCAAAGGAATGCGGCAGGGTGGTTACCGTGGAGGAGCACTCTGTAATAGGAGGACTTGGAGCCGCGGTATGTGAGACACTTTCGCGTAAGGCTCCAACACCGGTAAAGACAATAGGCATACAGGACTGCTTTGGTGAGTCAGGTCCTGCTGTAGCTTTGCTTAAGAAATACGGACTTGATGCAGAGGGCATTTATGCATCAGTGAAGGAATTTTTATAAGTATTTAAAATAGTTTGGTTTTATCATTTTTCACATTTTCCCCAATATAACAATAAACTAATAAAAGAAAGGACAGCCGGGATACGGTTGTCCTTTCTTCTACTTTGTATACATATAAAAGCTTTAATGTTTTAATTAGTGTAAAATAATTTAATAAATTCTAAAATATATATTGTGTTATAGGCTTTTATCTGATATATTAAATCTATAAATGCTGGGCGAGCGTAACTATTAATTTGATACATATATATGTATCAGCTTAAATGAAACATGTGATTGATTCACAGGGAGGAAATCATGATAAGGAATGGAAAGAAGAAGGCCATTTCGTGTGCACTCGTCGCAGCTATGTCGGTAGGGCTTGCGGCGTGTGGAACAACAAGCTATGACTTTAAAGTCAGCTACGATGGAATAAAAACAGGGGATGTTTCATCGAAAGTATCGGTTCATGATCCGTCAATACTTAAGGCGGATGGTGAATATTATATCTTTGGTTCCCATATGTCTGCAGCAAAAAGCAGTGACCTGTTAAACTGGGAAAAGGTTGCTGATGGATATTCAAAGAAAAATCCTGTATACGGACAGATATATGATGTGGCAGATGAAGCCTTTGCGTATTCTGGAAGCAAGAACTCATTGATAAAGACGGATGATAAACAGGTGCATGTGTGGGCACCGGATGTAATCTACAATGAGACAACAGGACTTTACTACATGTATTATTGTACGACATCCACATGGAATGCATCAAATCTGTGCTATGGCACATCAACAACACCTGAGGGACCTTATGAATGGCAGGGGGCTTTGATATATTCAGGCTTCAACAGAAAGACGATTTCAGGTACAGATGTGCTTGACTATGTGGATGAGGATTATGCTTACAAGAACTATATCAAGGGGGCGCAGTACAATTATGAGGACTATCCGAATGCGATAGATCCGACGGTCTTTTATGATGCAGATGGCAGAATGTGGATGGTATATGGTTCATGGAGCGGCGGAATATTTTTGTTGGAAATTGACAAGACAACAGGACTTGTTATCCATCCTGAAGCAGATGAAGCAAACAATGTGGATCCGTATTATGGAAAGCGTCTTTTGGGAGGGGGTCATATTTCGATTGAGGGCCCATATATCATGTATGATGAGACAAGCGGTTATTATTATCTGTTTGTGTCGTATGGAGCTCTGACAAGCAATGGAGGCTATCAGGTCAGAGTATTCCGCTCAAAGACAGTCGATGGTGAATATGTGGATATGAATGGCAAATATCCTGAAAAAAGTGCACAACACCAGAATTTCGGACTGAAGCTCACAGGCAACTATAAGCTTCCGAGTCTTGAAAAAGCATATATGGCAACGGGGCATAATTCGGCCTTTGTGGATGACGACGGCAGGATGTATCTGGTTTATCATACCAGATTTAACGACAATGGAGAGGGTCATTCACCGAGAGTACATCAGATGCTTGTGAATGAGGATGGCTGGCCATGTGAGCTGCCTTATCAGACGCAGGGGGAGACTGTTAATAAGGATGGCTATGACGCAGATGATATTATCGGACGATACTATGTTATAAACCAGGGAACGGCAATAGATTCAAAAATTGCAAATCCGGTGATTCTTTATCTTGAAAAAAACGGAAAGGTAAAGGGAGAAAAGTCAGAGGGTACCTGGGAATGCAAGGATGGCTCATACTATATGAATATCACTATAGACGGTAAGAAATACTCCGGTGTGTTCTGTCAAATGAAGGATGAGGCCGGAAGTGATGTGATGACATTTTCTGCTGTTGGCGAAAACAAGAGTGTCTGGGGCGTGAAATATTTATAGTTACGTTTCAAATTAGGCAGATATGTAAATAGTTAGATAGTTAGATAGTAACAACATTGGAATAGATGGAGAAGAATATGGATAATACATTAAAATATAATAAACCATGGATACTGCAGAGAGCAGATCCATATGTATACAGACATACAGACGGAGCATATTACTTTACAGCGTCCGTGCCTGAGTACGACAGGATTGTACTTAGAAAATCAGATACGCTTGCTGGACTTGAGACAGCGGATGAGACTGAAATCTGGCACAAGCATGAGAGTGGACCGCAGAGCATACATATATGGGCGCCGGAGCTTCATTATCTGTTTGGAAAATGGTATATCTACTATGCAGGTGGTGATAAGGATGATATCTGGGCAATAAGGCCGTATGTATTGGAATGTCAGGGAGATGACCCTGTCAATGATAAGTGGATTGAGAAAGGCAAGATGCAAAGAGCAGACGGGGATGAGTTTTCGTTTGAAGCATTTTCACTTGATGCAACAGTTTTTGAAGTAAATAATGTGTGGTACTATATCTGGGCAGAAAAGGTCGGAGTGGGAAAGCAGATTTCAAACCTGTATATAGCACGCATGAAAAACGGATACACACTTGATACTGTACAGGTGCTTTTGACCACACCTGATTATGACTGGGAGAGATATGGTTTCTGGGTGAATGAGGGACCGGCAGTGTTAAAACGAAATGGCAAGGTGTTTGTTACATTTTCAGCCAGTGATACGGGAATACATTATTGTGTTGGACTTTTGACTGCAGATGAAAGCTCTGACCTGCTTGATCCGCGTTCGTGGGAAAAGGACCGCTATCCGGTGCTTTGCTCCGATGAGGCTGCAGGGGTTTACGGACCCGGACACAATTCGTTTACCGTAGATGAAAACGGTGATGATATAATGGTATACCATGCAAGAACAGAAACGGAAATTGTTGGAAATCCGCTTTATAATCCAAACCGTCATGCAATGCTCATGAGATTTGGATGGAAGGATGGACGTCCGGTGTTTTCGTATAACTGATAAGGCAAAAAAGAAAGGGGACATCACATGGAACTGATATGTAAGAAGTGTCTGCTTAGAGAAATGGCAGAGGCCGACGCAGCAATGATAAAAAAATATGTTGATGCAATAAAGGGCGAAGACAGAGTGCCGGAAAAAGAGTATGAGGCAAGGCTTGCAGTGTGCAAGAAATGTGACAGGCTTAATGCCGGAACCTGTAATGCATGCGGCTGTTATGTGGAGCTTCGGGCACTTACAGGAGTTTCGCACTGTCCTCATAAAAAGTGGTAGTACAAATAAAATAATAACAAAATGACTGCGGTTTTGACTTCCGCAGTCATTTTATTATTATTATTATTTAGTGTTTTTTTCAGTGTCAAGAGGGGCATAATTGATGGATACAACAATGTCCTGATCGTAGTTACCGAAGCTTTTTCCGAATATTGTGAGTCCGCCGACATGGGCAGAATTCTCCTCGACTGCGATACGGAAGCGTATAGTGCTTGTATAGTCAAGCTTTAGCTCAGATGTTGTGATATCTGATATCTTGAGACCATCTATGAAGGTGCCTTTATGATTTATGACTAAAAGCTTGAGGAGACCGTATTGATTCCAGTTCTGAGGCCACCATTCAGGGGTGAACATTCCGCGTACATCTCCATAGTCACCGGGAGAGGTCCAGGTGCCGACCAGAGTGTCATTGATGTAAAAGCTTATATCACTTGGCCAGTTGTTGTCGATACCCGGAGCCTCAGAGCTTATCTCGGCTGAGAGTGAAAGCTGGGTGATTTTCTGATTACGTGGAATGAGGTTTGGAATTACATATTCCACATAGCCCTTTGTGAACCACATAATGTCTGCATTGAAACGGTCAGGATGGTCAAAGTAACGCACGTCATCGAGCTCTCCTATCACAAATGAGGATGTAGCCATGCCACAGGTTGGACAGACGTTGTGAGATGAGAACTGCCCTACCTTGATGGAGGTGTTGTATACGTTGCTTAAGTCTATTGGCTTTTCGATTTCTACTAATATACGATCCTGAATCAGTGAACACAGCTTCTGGTTGCCGTGACCGGATGAATCGTTTGAGGTGGAGATAAGTCCGCACTCCTCAAGCTTTTTTATATGTCCGGTTAAAGCTCCATTGCTGATGTTTAGCTCGTTTGCAAGCTGATTCATGCTCATCTGGTTATTCTCGAGCAGAATTTTTAAAATCTGGATACGAATATCAGAGCCGAGAGCTTTAAACAGTTCGAGACCGTCGTCTAATGATGTGATATGTATCATATATAGATTCTCCTAAAATATTTTATAAAATTAAAAATGAAATTCTTGTGTGTAAAACATATAATAATTATAGAAATATGCTACCATGTTGTCAATAAATTATTGTATATAGTTTTGGGATTTATTTACATTAACTTTAAATCTAATTAAATGTATTGTGCAATATGTATAGCTTAGATACATTTAGAGAAGAAAAAACATAAAAATTTAGACATTATTAAACAATGTTTAAAATAGTTTAAAATAATCTAAAATAAATATTGACATTGCAGCTACTATCATGTATATTATGTACATAAACAAAACACATTAACGACCTGTTTTAGTCAAATAGCAATAAGCCCAGCATGAGATTAGGGCAGGAAGTTAATACAACTTATCAATTCAATTTCATTTTAACAGGAGGAAGGAAAATGAAAAAGAAATTAGTTAGTGCACTGATGTGTGCAACAATGGCAGTAACAATGCTTGCCGGCTGTGGAAACGGCAGCAAAAACGGAACAGAAGCAGCAGATGGGGGAACAGAGGCTGCTGAGGCAAAGGTAGTGACAAACACTTATGGAGATTCAAAGGGAACACACCTTGAGATGTGGACATTCGTTGAACTCCATGCACAGCACTACGGCACAATGGTAGAGCAGTGGAACAAGGATCATCCGGACAAGACGATCGAGATTACATGTACTACATATCCATATGGCGATATGCATACAAAGCTTCTTACATCACTTGAGGCCGGTACAGGAGCTCCTGATATCTGTGATGTTGAGGTTGGACAGTTCCCTAACGTAGTTGCAGGTCAGGATAAATGGTTAGTACCACTTGATGATTATACAAAGGATTACATGAGCACAATGGTTCCTGCCAGAATGGAGACATATCAGGGTTCTGATGGACATTACTACGGAGCACCTTATCATGTAGGCGCCACAGTTATGTACTACAACGTAAAGGCTATGGGAGATGCAATGGGTCTTTCACAGGCTGATGTCATCGCAAAGATTGATGGAGTAAAGACCTGGGATGATTACGAGGCACTTGGAACAGAGTATGTTGAGGCAGCAGGTGAGAAGGGTACAAAATACTGGACATCTGTTGATACAGCCGGAACAGACTGGTTATGGCTTGCAATGGCTGAGTACGGAGAGGACTGGACAGGAGGATTTGACGGAAAGGCAAATGTACAGCTTGATTCAGTTAAGAAAATGCTCACAATGCAGCAGAAATGGTTAAAGAGTGATCTTGCAGAGGTATCACCTGACGGACATGTTGACGTTGAGGCTGGTTTCCAGAACATCATGGATCACAACATCGTTTCATTCCCTAAGGCAATGTGGTATATGAGCCGTTTCACAAACTATATGCCTGATGAGAAGGGTAACTGGTACATCGCAAAATGTCCTACATTTGAGGAAGGACAGAAGTGCTCAGTAGGTATTGGTGGAACAGGTACAGTTGTTACACAGCAGTCTAAGGCAAAAGAGCTTGCAGCAGAATTCCTTTGCTGGGCTAAGATGTCTGAGGTTGGTGAGCAGAATATCTGGGATACACTTGGATTTGATGTATGTAACACAGCTTGCTGGACAAATGATACATTTGCTCACAATGATGAAAACCAGTACAATCAGTTCTTTATCAATTATCCATACGATGTGCTCAATTCTATCGGAATGGACAATATTGGCAAGATTTCTGTAGTTAAAATCAGCCCTACAATCAATGAGAATGTATGTAATACAACTCTCAATGAGGTACTTGAGGATCCTGATTACAGCGTGGATGACGCATTACAGGAGCTGCAGGATGCAGTAGATATGGAGCAGGAAGAGTAATCATATAGCTCTTAAAAGGGGAGGTACTGGAGGTTTGGCCTCCGGCCTCCCTTTATTAATAAGAAAGAGGTGCGTAAATTGAAGATTAAAAAATTCTTGTATTCACAAAAGGTTGCGCCGTATGTATTTGTTATACCATTTATATTAAGCTTTGCAATATTCTGGATCTACCCTCTCTGCTCATCTGTATTTATGAGCTTTGAGAAGATTACACCACTTGAAACAGGCTTTGTGGGTATAGATAATTATAAGAAGCTGTTGTCGGATACAGTGTTCCATACAGCGATAAAAAACAGTGCAACATATATGTTCTGGACACTTGTATTACTGATTCCGTTCCCAATGCTTTTTGCAGTGCTTATGGACAGTAATCTTGTAAAGGCAAAGGGTGTATGGAAAGCAGTGCTTTATATGCCGGCTCTTACATCTGTAGTTATTTCAGGTACTCTGTTTCGTCTGATGTTCACAGAGTACAGCACAGGACAGATGAACAAAATTGTAATGGCACTCGGCATGGAGCCTTTTAAATGGTTGAAGGTCGGCTGGACAGGAATGGCAGCACTTTTGGTTTTGGCCTGCTGGAGATGGACCGGTGTAAATATGCTCTATTTCCTTTCAGGACTAAAGTCAATTGATACTTCATTGTATGAAGCGGCTGAGATTGATGGAGCAAACGGCTGGCAGAAATTCCGCTACGTGACATTACCTTTACTCAGACCGACAACAATCTATGTTTTGACAATATCAATCTATGCAGGACTTGCGATGTTCCTTGAGTCATACATGCTGTGGGCGGGCAACAATTCGCCAAAGAACATAGGACTCACCATTGTAGGATATCTGTATAAGCGTGGTATTGAGAAAAACGACATGGGCTATGCATGTGCGGTTGGTATGGTGCTTTTGGTTATAGCACTTGCAATTAATATAGTACAGCTTGTATGTAACGGAACATTTAAACGCGAGGAGGACTAAAAAATGGCAGATAAAAAGAAAAAAGTGCGTTCTGTCAAAGACACACCAAGACATAAGGTTGGCGTTGTTTTAGGCACAGGATTCTTCGTAATACTTTGTGCGATAATAGTATTTCCGGTCTTTGCAGGTCTTTTAGCATCGTTTAGACCGGGCAAGGAGCTTATCAGAAGAGGTCTTTCAATTGATCTTGATTTCTCAACGATGAGCCTTGATAATTATACTTATCTGTTTTCAGGCAATGCAGACAGCCAGAAGTATTTTATATGGTATAAGAACTCTCTTATTATTACAATTGTATCGGTGGTGCTTACGCTTCTCATCTGCTACTTTGTAGCTTATGGACTGACAATGTACAATTACAGGCTGAAGAACTTCCTGTTCTTTTTGGTAATTGCAACAATGATGGTACCGTTTGAGATACTTATGCTCCCTCTTTACAAAGAGATTATTGCAATCGGACTTATTGATTCATATGTTGGTGTTATTATAACGGGACTCTGCTCGGCATCGACCATATTTTTCTTCAAGCAGTATCTGTCAGGTCTGCCTAAGGATCTTTTGGATGCGGCAAGAATTGACGGTGCTACAGAGTACGGTATTGCAACAAAAATAATACTCCCACTCACAAAGCCGGCATTTGCTTCTATGGGTATATTGTCAGCGATGGGTGTATGGAATGCAATCCTTTGGCCATTGCTTGTGCTTAAAGGCGCAGAGAAGTTTACACTTCCTATCGGACTTAATACTCTTCTCACACCATACGGAAACAACTATGATGTACTTATTGCAGGCTCAATGTTTGGTATTTTACCGATATTTATTATCTTTTTGATTTTCCAGAAATATATCATCGATGGTATGACCGCAGGAGCTGTTAAGGGATAACTTAGAAATAATGTATAAGAGATAAAGGAGAACATATGGCAAAAATTATTGTAAATAATGAGAATAAAAAGAGTACAATTGCTCCGGAAATTTATGGACATTTTTCAGAGCATCTCGGAAGATGTATCTACGAGGGATTATTTGTAGGGGAGAATTCAGATATACCAAACGTAAACGGCATGCGTACGGATGTTGTAGATGCATTAAAGGAAATGAAGATACCTGTGCTCCGCTGGCCGGGCGGCTGCTTTGCAGATGAGTATCACTGGATGGATGGAATCGGTCCTAAAGAGAAGAGAAAAAAGATGATCAACACACACTGGGGTGGTGTAGTTGAGGACAACAGCTTCGGAACACATGAGTTTTTTGAGCTTTGCAGACAGTTAGGCTGCAAGACATATGTGAACGGAAATTTAGGAAGCGGAACAGTGCGCGAGATGAGTGAGTGGGTAGAGTACATCACATTTAACGGAGTATCACCTATGGCTGATTTGCGTAAGGAAAACGGACACGAAGAACCATGGACTATTGACTACTTCGGAGTAGGAAATGAGAACTGGGGATGTGGTGGAAACATGCGTCCTGAGCATTATGCAGATGAATACCGCAGATACCAGACTTATGTCAGAAATTATGCAGGCAATCAGCCAATCAATAAAATCTGCTGTGGTCCAAATGTGGATGATTATGAGTGGACAAAGAAGGTGATGGCTACATGCTTCGATCATTGTGAGCCTAGATTCCATGGTCAGATGGATGGATTATCACTTCATTATTACACACTTCCGGAGACAGAGGATGACTGGAATATCAAGGGAAGTGCGACAAAGTTTACTGAGGATATTTTTTATCAGACTCTTAAGAGAGGATATTTCATGGAGGAGCTCATTAATCGTCATGGAGCTATAATGGATGAGTATGATCCGGATAAGAATATTGGTCTTATTGTTGATGAGTGGGGCATCTGGTCAGATGTGGAGCCTGGTACCAATCCGGGATTCTTATATCAGCAGAACACAATGCGTGATGCGCTTGTTGCAGGTATGACATTAAACATTTTCAACAAGCATTCCGACCGTGTGAAGATGGCATGTATTGCACAGCTTATAAATGTGCTTCAGTCTGTAATGCTCACAGACGGAGATAAGATGATAAAGACACCTACATATTATGTATTCCATATGATGAGACATCATCAGGGCGCAACTCTTTTGGATAGCTCTCTTGTAGGAGGAACTACAGTTGGTACAGGAAAGAATGAGCTTCCGAAGGTTTTTGAGTCTGTATCAGAGGATAAGGATGGAGTGATTACAGTCACACTTACAAACAATTCTCTTGAGTCGTCAGAGGATGTTGATATTATACTCACAAATGAGGGTGACAAATACAGTGTAAGCGAGGCCAGATACATCGAAGGTGCCATGGATGCACACAATACCTTTGAAGCACCTGAGGTAGTGGATGAGAAGGATTTCACAGCATATGAAAATACACAGACCGGTGTGAAGGTTACTCTTCCGGCATGCAGTGTTGTTACACTTAGATTATCGAAATAATATTAAAACAGCTATTCAGAATCACGGAGGATAAAAAGCAGGTTGTCCTGTTCCCCAAGTGGTTCTGAATAGTTATGTACTAAAACAGAATTGTTCAGAAACAAAATTGTTCAGATTAAGGAAGGACAGATAATATGCCACGGGGATTAAATTACGACAACAAAATTTTATCTATAGTAAATACCGCAGTTGACATGCTTATACTTGGGATTTTCTGGTTTGTCACCAGCATCCCTCTTGTTACCATAGGTGCATCAACTACGGCAGTTTATTATACTGTAAATAAGTGTATAAGAAACAAAAAGAGCTATGCTTATGTTGAATACTGGAAAGCTTTTAAAAGTAATTTAAAAAAATCAACACTTGCTTTTATTGTATGGCTTATACCGGCAGCTTTTCTTGTGGCAGACTGCATGCTCATGAAACAGCAGCTTAAGGCCGGAACATATCTTGGAATGATGTACTATTTCTTTCTGGTATTATCGGGTGCTGTACTGGCATGGGCATTTTATCTGTTTTCATACATGGCCAGATTTGAGTGTACGGTAAAGGAGGCTCTTAAAAAATCACTTTTCATGATGCTTGCAAATCTTGGCTGGTCCATTTTGCTGGTTGCAGTATTTTTATTCATACTGTTCTGGTGCAGGGACATGCCATGGCTGGTTGTGCTGTTTCCGGGAGGTTTTGGATGTATAAAAAATTATTGTCTGGAGCGTGTGTTCAAGAAATACATGACACCGGAGGATATCGCACGGGAGCTTGAGGTAAACCGTACATATGCAAGCTGACATTTTATAATAAGGCACACAGCAAAAAAGTTATAAAAACGGCTATATAATATGGAGAGAGTAGAATATGGATTTAAAGGATATAAAAATAGAGGATCCGTTTTGGGGACATATGCAGGAGCTTGTGACAGATGTTGTCATTCCGTTTCAGGAAGACGTGCTTAATGACAGACAGCCCGGAGTGGAAAAAAGCCATGCAATAGAGAATTTTAAGATTGCAGCAGGTCTTTCACAGGGCGAGTTTTACGGTATGGTCTTTCAGGACAGTGACGTGGCAAAATGGCTTGAGGGAGTGGCATATTCTGTGATAATAAAGCCTGATGCTGCGCTTGAAAAGAGAGCTGATGACATTATAGATATTATCGCTGCAGCACAGCAGCCGGATGGATATCTGAATACATATTTCACAATAAAAGAGCCTGAGCACAGATGGCAGAATCTGCTTGAGTGTCATGAGCTGTACTGTGCAGGCCATATGATGGAGGCTGCTGTCGCCTATTATGAGGCTACCGGCAAGGATAAGCTGCTTAAGGTTATGGAAGGCATGGCGGGACACATCATAGACAGATTCGGGCCTGACAAGCTGCCCGGAATACCGGGGCATCAGGAGGTTGAAATAGGTCTGATGCGCATGTATCATGCAACAGGAAATGAGGCCTACAAAAAGCAGGCGAGATATTTTCTTGAGGAGAGGGGAAAAAATCCCGCTTTTTTTGCTGAGGAAGCCGCAAAGCGTGATTGGAAGCATTTTGGCATGATTCCTGAGGATATAAAGTATAACCAGAGCCATGCTACCATTTATGAACAGGAAGAAGCGGTAGGACACAGTGTGCGTGCTGTCTATATGTATACAGCTATGGCAGATCTGGCAGCAACGGAGCACGATGAAAAGCTTTTTGCCGCCTGCGAGCGCCTGTGGAATAACATGACAGAAAAGAAGATGTATATAACAGGAGGTATAGGCTCAACAGTGGAGGGAGAGGCCTTTACGAAGGAGTATGAGCTGCCGAATGATATGGCATACGCTGAGACCTGTGCATCGATAGGGCTTGTTTTCTTTGCAAAGCAGATGCTTAAAATGAGCAAAAACGGCAAATACGCAGATGCTATGGAGAGGGAATTATACAACGGAATTATAAGTGGGATGCAGCTTGATGGAAAGAGATTTTTTTATGTGAATCCGCTTGAGGTAAATCCCGGAGTATCGGGAGAAATATTTGGATATAAGCATGTCATTCCTGAAAGACCGGGCTGGTATGCATGTGCATGCTGTCCTCCGAATCTTGTGCGTATGGTTACATCTCTGGGCAGATATGCGTGGGATGAGGATGATGATGTAATCTATTCACATCTTTTCATCGGTCAGGAAGCTGAGCTTAAAAAAGCGGATATAAAGGTTGTCAGTGAATATCCGTGGAAGGGACATGTTTCATACAGTATTACACCGAAGACAGGCGATGAATTTGCTGTTGCAATACATATTCCGGGATATCTGAAGAGCTTTGAGGTGACACTCAATGGCATGAGGTTAAAAGAGAATGATGAGACAAAAGCAGATTTGTTCTATTCTTATAGGGATGGCTATATTTATATAAAAAATAAATGGCATGACAACGATGTTATAGAAATCAGCTTCAATATGGATATCCGTGTAATATATGCCAATACAAAGGTAAGAGAGGATATAGGCTGTGCAGCTTTGCAAAGAGGTCCGGTAGTGTACGCTTTTGAAGGAGTGGACAATGATGATGATGTGCAGAGTCTGATGATAGATGTGTCAAGGCTTAATGAAGCGCGTATTGAAACAGAAGCTGAGGGAATATTAAAGGGTGCGGTTCTTTTAGATATTCCTGCAGTGAGACTTGAAGGCTCAGATGCACTGTATTCTGAGAAGCCACCGAGACAAAAGTCTGTAATAGCAAGGGCTATACCATATTATATGTGGGGAAATCGAGGACTTAATCAGATGAGGGTATGGATGCATACGTTATGAAGAAAAACGGTCACATAAGATAACCGTAAATAACCATAAAATTAGCACAAAAACTTATTTTGATTTTTAATGATTAGTGTTATTATGTATTTGAAATAAAAACCACGAGAGAAATATAAATAAACACAAATAAAAATAAAATAAAGGAGAGAAACTATGTTAGCAGTAAAAAATTACAAATTCTGGTTCTGCACCGGCTCGCAGGATCTGTACGGAGATGAGTGCCTTGCAAATGTTGCAGCACATTCAAAGGAGATTGTAGCCAAATTAAATGAGTCAGGAAAGCTTCCTTTTGAGGTAGTCTGGAAGCCGACACTCATCACAAATGAGCTTATCAGAAAGACCTTCAACGAGGCCAATACAGATGATGAGTGTGCCGGCGTTATCGTATGGTGTCATACATTCTCACCTGCAAAGTCATGGATTTTAGGACTCAAGGAGCTCAGAAAGCCGTTGCTTCATTTACATACACAGTACAATGAAGAGATTCCATACGATTCAATTGACATGGACTTCATGAATGAGAATCAGGCAGCTCACGGTGACAGAGAGTGGGGACACATTGTTACACGTATGGGTATCGAGAGAAAGGTTGTTGTGGGACACTGGTCAGATCCTGTAGTACAGGAAAAGATTGCATCATGGCAGCGTGTAGCAGTCGGTGTGGTAGAGAGCAGCCATATCCGTGTAATGCGTGTAGCTGACAACATGAGAAATGTTGCAGTTACAGAGGGCGATAAGGTAGAAGCTCAGATTAAGTTTGGCTGGGAAGTGGATGCTTACCCTGTAAATGAAATCGCAGAGTCTGTTGCAGCAGTTTCACAGTCAGATACAAATGCACTCGTAGATGAGTACTATGACAAATACGATATCCTGCTTGAGGGCAGAGAGCCTGAAGAGTTCAAGAAGCATGTAGCAATACAGGCACAGATTGAGCTAGGATTTGAGAGATTCCTTGAGGAGAAGAATTATCAGGCAATCGTCACACACTTTGGTGATCTTGGCGCATTAAAGCAGCTCCCGGGACTTGCTATCCAGCGTCTCATGGAAAAGGGCTATGGCTTTGGAGCTGAGGGAGACTGGAAGGTTGCGGCAATGGTTCGTCTTATGAAGATCATGACAGCAGGAAAAAAGGATGCCAAGGGTACATCAATGCTTGAGGACTACACCTACAATCTCATGAAGGGCAAAGAAGGAATACTCGAGGCTCATATGCTTGAGATTTGTCCATCAATCGCAGACGGTCCTATAAGCATCAAGTGTCAGCCTCTTACAATGGGCGACAGAGAGGATCCGGCAAGACTTGTATTTACATCAAAGGAGGGTACCGGTATTGCCACATCACTTGTTGATCTTGGTGACCGTTTCCGTCTCATTATCAATACGGTTGACTGCAAGAAGACAGAGAAGCCTATGCCAAAGCTTCCGGTAGCAACAAACTTCTGGACACCACAGCCTGACCTTTACACAGGTGCAGAGGCATGGATACTTGCAGGAGGAGCACACCATACAGCGTTCACATATGACCTTACTGCTGAGCAGATGGGCGAGTGGGCAGCCATGATGGGCATTGAGGCTGTATTTATCGACAATGATACAACAATAAGAAACTTCAAGAAGGATCTTATGCTTGGAAATATTTTTTACAGATAAAATATAGTTATACTTAATAAAAGCCGCTGCGTGTATGATACAAAAATGCAGTGGCTTTTCTTGTATTTATAACTGTTTAATGTTACTATAATTTTATCAGAAAACAGGCAGAAGGAGTGCGCATATTATGGCATTAAACATTCCGGTAGGAATCTCAAATTTTACAGAAATAAGACGGAATAATTATTATTATGTCGATAAAACAAATCTGATATATGAGCTTTTACAGTCACCAGGGACGGAGGTTACTATGATTACCAGACCGCGCAGGTTTGGAAAGACACTGGCTATGAGTATGCTTGAGAGTTTTTTTGATATCAGAAAAGCTTCGAATGTGTTATTTGAGGGGCTTGATATTATGTCGCATCAGAGTCTGTGTGATGAATGGATGAATAAATGGCCTGTAATTTTTGTGTCATTCCGTCAGATAGATGGTCTGGATTTTGAAAGTGCTTGTGCGATGCTCTCTTCAGTTATTGCAGAGCTTTTTAATGAGCATTTGTATCTGCTTGATGATGAGAAGATTACTGAATACCAGAAAAAGACATTTAGAAATATTGCTGCAGGAGAGGCAACGCAGACAGAGCTTAAGAACAGCTTACGGCTTCTTACAACGCTCATGAATTTGTATTATGGCAGACAGGTCATTTTGCTTATTGATGAGTATGATGTACCGATTGCAAAGGCAAATGCAGGTGGTTATTACAGACAGATGCTTGATATGATGAAGGGGCTTATGCAGGTATTGAAGGATAATTATGCCTTAAAATTTGCGGTTGTAACAGGCTGCCTTAGGATTGCGAAGGAAAGCATTTTTACGGGAACGAATAATTTTGTTTCGGATTCTGTTGCAGACTCACGGCTTACCGAGTATTTTGGGTTTATTCAGAGTGAGGTGGATGAGATATTAAAGGCTGCACATATTTTAAATCAGTCGGAAAATATAAGAAAATGGTATGATGGATATCATTTTGGAGATGTGGATGTCTATTGTCCGTGGGATGTGATGAATTATGTGCTTGATTTACAGCGCAAGCCTGATGCAAAACCACTTAGCTATTGGAAAAATACAAGTGATAATGCAATTATCAGATCATTTATTGACTATGCAGGAAGCAGTATTACTCAAAAGCTTGAGACACTTCTTTCCGGAGGATATATAGTGCAGCAGGTTGACGAAAATCTGACATATGACTATCTTCATTCATCGGAAGAGAATCTGTGGAGCATTTTGTACCTGACCGGATATCTGACAAGTGTCAGGGTTCACAATTTGGAAAATCCACTACCGGACAGGTTTACTGCTCTGACAATACCAAACGAGGAAATCAGAGAAATATATGAGACAACGGTCATCAGATGGTTTGATGAAAGTGCACCAAAATGGAACAGAAGCGAGTTGTTTGATGCTGTCTGGAGTGGTGATATAAGGAAACTGCAGGACGAATTAAACAGACTCTTACGCAGAACCATCAGCTATCATGATTATAAGGAGGATTTTTACCATGCATTTCTGGCAGGAATTTTTGCCGGAGCAGGCTATATGGTGGAGTCAAATAAGGAGTATGGTGATGGCAGAAGTGATGTGGTGGTGAAGGACCAGATACATGGCAGGGTAGCAGTGTTTGAGGCTAAATACACAAGACAGCTTGAAAAGCTTGAGGATAAGTGTGATGAAGCTTTAAAGCAGATAGAGAGTCAGATGTATGCAAAGCAGCTTGAGGAGGATTATGATGAGGTGCTTTGCTATGGAATTTCTTTCTTTAAGAAGCGGTGTATGGTAAAGAAATGATATCAGCTTAGTGTTGTAAAATATAAAAGCCACTGCGTGAATGCAGCGGCTTTTTTTTACATTTACAAGCATAAGGCTCTCTTATAGTGCTTCCTGAAGTATCTTCACATCCCACTTATTCATCACATCGCCCTTTTTAGCTGCTTCTCCGGTGATCAGGTCAACCATTCCTGCAAGGCTTGCAGGGAGAGTCTGCTTTTCATCAGTGAAATTCATCACAAAGTAAAAGCGTGTATTTTCGCTCTCGCGGCATGTGATTTCAAGACCTGTCTCTTCAGCAATGACACCTGATACAGACACTTCATCTGTGGCTTCATCAAGCACCCTTGCAAGTCCGGCTGCCTCAAGCTGTGTGGCAACATAGTATACATGGCCTTTTCCGTAGCTGTTTTTTGTGACAGCAGGCATTCCTGCATAGAAATCGCTTTCATATGTGGCGAGTACTTCTGCACCTTCCGGGTGCATCAGATCGCACAGCAGATTGCATTTATATTCTTTTCCATCCGAAAATCTTACAGTGTTTGACTGCTCAGGTGCGAGAGCATCAATCTCCTCAACCCAGACCCCTGCCATCTCGCGTAGCGGTCCCGGATATCCGCCCAGATGCACGTTGTCAGACTGGTCCACAATACCACTCATAAATGTTGTGATGAGAGTACCGCCGTTTTTCACAAACTGCTCAAGCTTTTCCTTCAAGCCTTCCTTTACCATGTACAGAACAGGTGCGGCAATCACCTTATACTTTGAAAAATCACCGTCAACCGGAATCATATCGACTGAGATATTTTTGTTGTAAAAATACTCATAATAGCGGTGAATCTGGTCAACATATTTAAGGTCCTGTGTAGGTCCGCTTGTGTACTCAAGTGCCCAGTAATTGTCCCAGTCAAAGATGATTCCCACATCTGATTTATTGCGTGTGCCAAGTGTCCTTGTGCCGAAGCTTTCAAGCTCCCTTCCAAGCTGTGCGGTTTCTCTGAATACTCTTGTGTCGTTTGTTCCGACATGTGCTATTACAGCACCGTGGAATTTCTCGCAGCCACCCTTGCTTCGTCTGAGCTGGAAGAACTGGATAGTGTCTGCGCCGTGGGCTATAGTCTGATAGCTCTGTGCACGCATCTGTCCCGGACGCTTCAATGAATTGTAGTGCTGCCAGTTCTGCTGGCTTGGAGTCTGCTCCATGAGCATGAATGGCTCATCCTTAAGACCTCGCATCAGGTCGTGAGTCATCGCAACCATGCTCCATGGTGTGTCGTATGCAGGGTAATTATCCCACGAAACGATATCCATCTCCTTAGCCCACTTGAAATAGTCAAGGCCCTTGAAGGTACCCATCAGGTTTGTTGTGACAAGCGCATCGGGAATGATAGATTTAACGGCATCGCGCTCCTGCTTATAGCAGTTCAGCATGCTGTCAGAGTAAAAACGTCTGTAGTCTGTTGATATTCCGGCAAAGCTTGTCATGCCGCCCCAGGCCTCCTCGCTGAGCTCATTAGGTACGACTATCTCATCCCAGTCATAGAAGGTGTGTCCCCAGAACTCTGTGTTCCAGGCATCATTTACGGCATCAATGGTCTTATACTTATCCTTGAGCCATACACGAAACTGCTTCTGGCAGTTGTCACAGTAGCAGTATCCGCCATATTCGTTATTTATGTGCCATACAGAAATATTTTTATTGCCGCTATAGCGTTTTGCAAGCTCTGTCGCAAGAGCCCTTGCGTATTTCTGATATACCAGGGAGTTTGGGCAGAAATTGTGTCTGGCTCCAAATTTATGACTGCGTCCCTGGTAGTCGGTGCTCATCGTCTCAGGATATTTTTTGACCATCCATGCAGGCAGTGCTGCTGTAGATGTTGCCATGACGATGTCGTAGTTTTCGTTTGAGAGCATATCAACTATCTCGTCAAGCTCTGTGAAATTATACTCATTCTCAGACGGCTGTATTTTAGCCCATGAAAAAACGTTGATTGTGGCACTGTTGATATGGGCATCCTTAAAGTATGCCATGTCCTGCGCCCAGACCTCCTTAGGCCACTGATTTGGATTGTAATCTCCTCCAAAAAGGATTCTTTTGAATTTTGACTGCATTTTTTACCTCCGTTATGGTATTAACCCCAATATTATGATATTCTTAAACTATAAGTGTGTTTCCTTATGCACTTATCATATAATATATTTACGGAAAATAGTATAACATCATAAACCAAATTATATAACATTCTGAAACTAAAGCGTTTTTGAAAGGAGTAATCATGCCTATTTATTTTGGAAGCAATTTCGCAAGAGAACCGTTTCAATTCGACTCTGTCGGTAACGACTGGGAGCAGGAAAGCGTGACGCGCCCTGAGGGATATCCGCTGTATCATTATTTACAGACGAAGGAGGGCGTGGGCGAGGTAACGGTATACAGCAGAAATCAGGCTGTTTCAGACAATGTTTTGTCAAACAGTCATACGATTGAACTGCAAAAGGGGCAGGGGATTCTCATTGCTCCAAACGTGCCACACTCCTATCACAATAAAAACATCTCATCCGGCAATAGCCTGCCCTGGAAAACAGAGTTTGCCACTTTTACAGGGACAATGGCGGCAGCCTTCAGGGAAATGTTTGATGAAAAGGAATACCGGCTGATTGATGAGAATAAGGGGATGGAGGTGTCGGAAGCGATTAACAGGGCGGTAGAAGACTTTAAGGAACGCTCCAGTGATACCCAGATGCTATCGCTAGACTGTTATGGCATCATGCTTTTGCTCTCCGACCAGTCCAATCACACACACGATAGTGATGACCAAAGCTATGTGCGTTTTATAAAGCCCGTTATAAATGCCATAGAGGAAAGCTACATGGACGATATCAGCGCTAAGGAGCTTGCCGATGGTGTATTTGTATCGCAGCAATATCTATCGCGTGTTTTTACAGAGTTTATGAACTGCTCGGTGTATGAGTACCTGACAAACTACCGTATCAATAAAGCCAAGGAGTTACTGCTTATAAACAGAAGGCGCAAGGTGCAGGATATAGCATCTGATGTGGGATACTCAGATGCCAGCCATTTTATCGTCATGTTCAAGAAACTTACAGGGATGACACCGGCGCAGTTTCGGAAGCTGTATATATAACATCATCTGCAATCTGTATTCCATATTTATCAAGGTCTACTCTGCCGTCTATGACCTCAATGCCATCTGCTCTTAGACGGTTAGCCTGTTCATCGGCTCCGCCGAAGGCAAATGCCCCTGACAGTTCACCCTTTGCATTTACCACCCTGTAGCATGGAATTTCATCCGGATTGGGATTTTTGTGCAGGGCATTGCCGACAGCCCGGCACATTTTTTTATTGCCTGCAAGCTCAGCAACCTGTGCATATGTGGCAACACAGCCCTTTGGAATCCTTTTTACAGCCTCATATATGAGCCGGGTCGGATTATAGGTGACAAGGGCATAGCTGTCTGCAATCATGTTTTTTATAGCATCATCAGGTATGCTGCCATCGAGAATGATGGTATTCCAGTTGTCCTTGTTCTGGTGCCAGCCGGGGATGACCGATGGGAAGGCATCCCTCCAGAAGTCTCGCCAGGCAGGGGATACCTTGACATTTAAATTGATAAAACCATTGCGCTCATAGGTCCACAGGAAAACCTTTTTGCTGTCATTTACGCGGATGAGCTGCCAGTTTGGGTCGTGGAATGGTGCTTCCTGATATGTATTTGGAAATGATAAGCCGTAGTCTAATGCTTCTTGTCGTGTTTTCATAGATTTTGCCTGCTTTCTTTTTAGGTATACGATTACAGTATAACATAAAAAGAACAAATTTATTGACTTAATTCTTCATACAACCCCTCTATCTCACCATCTTCCTTAGAATTAACAAACACCAGTGTATCATCCGATTTTATCATGAGAATAGGAGCGTATCCGTCGAATACATACAGACTGCATTTTCCAAGGGTGCGTCCTTCATACCTGCCGATATCATAGCTGTCTGTGGAGGCTCCGTTTGTACGCAGGAAACTGTCATCCGGCAGCTCGTCCAGAAGCTTAAGCTCTGTGATGTCATTTACATCAATCTCGCTTGTATAGCCACCGGCAGAAATAGTAAGGTTATTGTTTGTCAGAGTGATTTTTTCCTGTATATTAATCAAAGGAAGCATGCAGACAAACACCAGGATGATACAGCCGGCTATTATTGCACAGGTGATTCCTGTGAAAATCCACGCGCCTTTTTTAGCATAATTAAACGTGTAGTTGCCGGACTGCATGCGGTTTTCAATGAGAATATGTTTGTCGGCGGGATTATAGTAGTAGCCGGTTTTCCAGTATTCATCATCATCCACATCTATTGGTGAGGTGTCGATATAAACCTTTTTGCGTTGGGCTTCTATTATCCATCCGTTTTGTATTTTCAGAGTATACATTTTCCGGTGGGAGCTGTTTGGAATATGAATAATTCCAAAGATATATGCAAACATCCAGATAATATATAACAGAACAAAAACGGCAATGTTAAAAAAAACAATAAAGCATATCGCAATGGAGATAATCACATTGGCAATCTGAAAGTGTTTCATTTTGCGTTTTCCGGTGGTGACGATTTCGGTTACTTCGGCATCTTCTTTGTGAGATGATGGAATATGTACATTGAGATACATGCCATTTTCATATTTATAGGCGTGTGTGTACGCAAATTGCATACATAGTATGATAATAAGATTTGTAATTATAAAGATAATAAACATCATAATTTCCATAGTCTGCCTCCTCTGCTAAGCGGTACATGGTTTCATTTGTGAATATATTTTATCACACATTGATAAAAATTCCTCACGGCTCATTCCGGTGAGACAGGCCTCAGCACTTAAAAGCTCAAGCTCTGATTCCAGCTTTTCAGTGAAATCGGTATCATCTGCGATGGATTCTGACACAAAAGCGCCGAGCCGTCTGTCTGTGCGGATAAATCCCTCATTTTTCAAAATCTGGTAGGCTTTATTGACCGTCATTGTGTTCACACCGGCATCGCTTGCCAGCTGGCGCACGGTCGGAAGCTTTTCGCCGGTCTTTAGCTCGCCTTTGCCTATTCCCTTTACAATCTGGTTTCTAAGCTGTACGTATATCGGGGTGCTGCTTGACATGTCGAGTTCTATTATCATGTGAACCTCCTGTATCTTACTGTTTATAGGTCATAGCCTGTTTGAAATGCATCAGTATTTATGAGCAGGCTGTAATCTGACAAAACTTGTAAGTGATATAATTGTATTGTTTGTATTATACATAGTAATACAGACAACCATTTATGTCAACTGATGTTTTAGCATCAATTATATTGACATTTGGAATATTACAATTATGATTAAAGAGTTATAAGGTATCACAACGTAAAAGAATACATATGAGGTTAAAAAATGAGCAGATTAATAGAGCAGATAAAACAAAAGGATGCCTGTGCCTTTACACATGGCGGCAAATTTCATGCAGATGATGTGTTCTCATCAGCCCTGCTTTTGTATATAAACCCTGAGATTAGCATAACAAGGGGAAACAATGTGCCGGAGGATTTTAGCGGAATCGTTTTTGATATAGGGCGTGGTGAGTTTGACCATCATCAGAAGGACAGCAGAATCAGGGAAAACGGTGTGCCGTATGCGGCATTTGGCCTGCTGTGGGAGGCTGTTGGAGCGGATATTCTAGGTGAGGAGCTTGCGGTGAAATTTGATGAGTCATTTGTCCAGCCACTCGACAACAATGACAACACAGGAGAGAAAAACGAGCTCGCAACACTTATAGGCAATTTCAATCCGTCATGGGATTATGAGGGTGGCAGCGATGAGGCTTTCTTTCAGGCGGTAAGCGTAGCAGGCATGATACTGGAAAACAAATTTGAGAGATACCGTGGCAATGAGAGAGCCGATAAGAGAGTGGAGGAGGTGCTTGCAAAGCACGATCCGGCAAGCAGAATACTTGTACTTCCGGAGTTTATCCCATGTCAGAAGGCACTGAGTGAGACGGATATTGCATTTGTTATTTTTCCGTCAAACAGAGGCGGCTTTTGTATACAGCCGCAGAAAAGAGAGTATTCGATGAATTACAAGTGTTCTTTTCCGGCAGAGTGGCTGGGGCTTGAAGGTGAGGAGCTGGTAAATGCTACAGGAATTTCCGGTGCGATATTCTGTCACAAGGGAGGCTTTATCATGACTGTTAAGGAGCAGGATGAAGCTGTAGAGGCATGCGAAAAGGCGCTTTCTCTTCATAAAGACAGCTCTGTGATAGTATGGTATGGCGGTAAAGGAGATACTACAGCGAAGGCATGTGACAGTCAGACAGGCGAGCTGCTTATAAATGTTGCAAAAGCACGAGGCATAAAGGGTGTGCATATCTGCCATGTTGATGCAATGCCTGTTGCGCAGCTTGAATTAACAGAGCTTGACAGTGAGACAGCATATGCAGAGGTGCTGATGGAGAAGCCACAGTGGAAGGCATATGTAAAGGAGCAGGTAAAGTGTATTTTGAAGTACAGACCGGAGGCAGTGTATGTGGAAGGAAACGCATTTGAGACGTATCCTGTTATACGTGCACTCAGAAAAAAGCACATTCCTGTGCTTACGATGATTGAAAATAAAGAGAAAAAAATAATGGTAAGAATACCATGATTTATGTGCATTTTTGAAAAAATTTGGTATAATGTTGTTAAGCGCGGACATCGTGCAGTTTTGCGAATGTGTGTGGTGGTTTTGAATAATACGGGTAATATACAAGTAACAATACGAGGATGCAGAAGGTATGAAGACAATTATAAAATACGAGCTTGTTATAAATGAGGCACTCAGATCTGCACTCAACTATGATACACCGGATGAGCAGATTAATGAGTTTATCAGATTTTTCGGAAAACATATCGGTTCTGACCGCATATATATATTTGAGGATTGTGATGAGAAGCATGTCACCAAAAATACATATGAGTGGTGTGCGGATGGAATAGTGCCGGAGATACATGAATTGCAGAATGTCGATATGGACATAATAGGCTGGTGGTATCAGGCATTTGACAATGAAAAAAATATCATTATTACAGATATAGAGCAGATAAAGGATGAGCACAAGGTCTCCTATAATCTGTTAAAGGCGCAAAATGTAAAAAACCTGGTGGTATGCCCAATCCGCTACAAGGATGAGATAAAGGGCTTTTTCGGTGTGGATAATCCACCGGAAAGTGATACTCTCGGACTGACCACATTCTTAGATATGATAGGAACCCTGCTCATATCATTGCTTAAGCTGCGCAATTCCTTCACAAAGTCGAATAAGGAAGCGAAGCTTAGCAGCTATTCATCGCTTTCAAGCATCTATATATCCATGGCACTGGTAAATGTGCAGACACGTAGATACCATATAGTAAAGACTTTGGATGAGGTTACACACTTTTTGGGCGTGAAGCCACAGAAAGAGGGAGAGTATAGGATAGATGAGGATTTCCCGGGGCATATAAACAGTGTGATGAATGAGTTCTGTACTAAGGCACAGCGCAAAGAGACACTTGAATTTGTGGATATCAGTACTGTAGAGGACAGACTTCGTGGAAAAAATACCATAGTGCACGAGTTTATCGGAAAGGTATCAGGCTGGTGCCGTGAAAGGTTTATTCCTGTAGACTATGATGCAGATGGCAGGCTGTGGCATGTGCTTTACTGCGTGGAGAATATTGATGAGGAAAAGCGACGTGAAAACAGGCTTATGTATCTGGCACAGATTGATTTGATGACAGGTATACGCAACCGCGGAAGTGGAGAGAATAAGATAACAGAGTATCTCGTCCGCAAACAGTGCGGCCTGCTTTGTCTTTTGGATTGTGACAAGTTTAAGTCAATAAACGACACCTATGGACATGCGGTAGGTGACAAGGTGATAATAGCAATTGCTGATACTCTGCGCAAATCATGTCGTGATGATGATGTCGTGCTTCGCCTGGGCGGTGATGAGTTTGCGGTGTTTATACCGGGGATGCTTGATAAAGAGCGGGCAGAAGCTTTTTTTGACAGGCTTTTTTCAAACATAGAGCATATTGATATAGCAGAGATGAATGGAAAGCATATACTGCTCAGTCTGGGCGCATGCTTTTATGACGGAATGGATTGTATCACGTTTGACCAGCTCTACAGAAGGGCAGACACCGCCATGTATGACAGCAAGAAAAAACAGGGCTACAGTGCGACAATTTTTGATGCAAAGCAATGATAGTCCGGCATATTAAATAAAAAGAGGAGAATGAAAATGCAGACAGGAAAAGCAATATCTATTCCATCAATCCTCAAGGTGGGAAATGGAACATTAAACAAAATCGGAGAGTATTTAAAGAGTGAGGAGCTGACGAGTGTAGTCATTTTTATGGGAAACGGTCTCATAGATATGTTTGGAGATACTATAATGAAGTCGCTTACTGATGCAGGTATCACCGTGCTTGAGTACAGCGAGCTTGATACTGTTGAGATAGACGACATCATTACCCTGGCCTTTGACATACCAAACAAGGTAAAGGCAGTCGTGTCAGTGGGAGGCGGAAAGGTAATAGATGCAGGAAAATATGCAGCCTTTTTGAGAAATCTGCCATTTATCAGTGTGCCGACATCAAGCTCAAGCGATGGTTTTTCGAGTGCCAGTGCATCACTTTTGGTCCACGGCAAGCGTACGTCGGTTCCTGCAAAGCTTGCGCATGGTATCATAGTTGACACACAGGTCATCCGCACAGCACCGGAGAAGTTTATATATTCAGGCATCGGGGATATGGTGTCAAAGATTACAGCACTCTATGACTGGATTTTTGAGGAAGCACATGGTGCAGGCGTGGTCAATGACTTTGCCGTGATGGTTGCTAAAAAGGCGGTCAACAGCTTTGTGCGTACACCTTATGAGAGCATAAAGGATGAGCTTTTCCTAAAGGAGCTTGTGGATTCACTTGCCATGAGCGGCATAGCAAACGAGATAGCGGGAAGCAGTGCGCCTACCAGCGGCAGCGAGCATCTTATTTCACATGCGCTTGACAAAATTCTTGAGCATCCACAGCTTCATGGCATACAGGTCGGCATAGCAACCTATATCATGAGTGTGGTGCAGAACCACAGATATGTAAGGGTGTGCACAGTGCTCAAAAGGACAGGCTTTTTCGACTATGCGGCCACTCTTGGCATGAGAAAACAGGATTTTTTGGATGCGATAGATATGGCGCCATCCATGAAGCCGTTCAGACACACATATCTGCATGAGAAGGAGTACCGCGATGCGGCAAAGAAGCTTGTGCTGGAGGATGATATACTGAATAAAATACTGGTATAGAGATATGTATGAGAAGACTATAGAGCCGGTTGCGATTATGCATACCGGATTTGGAGAGAAATTTGGCATTCCAAGGCAGAGCGGCCTCGTACCTGAGGCAGCAGGGCAGATAGTATTTGAACCAAAATACCAAAATCCCGATGCGCTTCGCGGAATAGAGGAGTTTACGCATTTGTGGATTATATGGGGCTTTTCCGAAAACAGGGTGGAGAAATTCACACCGCTCGTCACACCACCCAGGCTGGGAGGCAGACAAAAGCGAGGTGTTTTTGCCACACGTTCGCCGTTTCGCCCAAACGGCATGGGACTATCCTCTGTAAGGCTTGATAAGGTTGAGTACAAAAGCGGCAGGGGACCCATAATTCATGTGTCTGGTGTAGATATGCTTGATGGCACACCAATCTATGATATAAAGCCGTATCTGGCATATGCAGACTCACATCCTGAGGCAGCAGATGGCTTTGCCGCAGAGCACAGATGGGATACGGTGCATGTTATCTGGCGCGATGAGGCACTCAAAAGCTGTATGGATGAAGACACCCGCATTACTGTGGAGCATATTTTGGCACAGGATCCAAGAGCTGCATACAACAAGGCCAAGGATTATATCTATGGCATGAGATACGGCAGCTTTGATATACGCTTTGTGGCTGATTCACATGCCGGCACGATAGAGATAGTGGATGTCGTGGAGTGCATAGACGGATATCATAAGGTTAAGTGATTTTAGGAAGTGTTTTAGTGAATATGATTTGCATATGCTGTCCGAAGAGAGTAAAATGGTAATGCATACAAAAGGACAAATGCATTACGAATATATATGTAAATACATATTAAATACACATAAGGAAGGTACATACAATGAAAACAGTAAAGGACTATATCAGAACTATCCCGGATTTCCCGGAGAAGGGCATCATGTTCCGCGATGTGACAAGTGTTATCCAGGATGCAGATGGATTAAAGCTTGCAATTGACGAGATGATAAAGAAGCTTGACGGACTTGATTTTGATGTGATAGCAGGAGCTGAATCAAGAGGCTTTGTTTTTGGCATGCCGATAGCATATGCGCTTCATAAACCGTTTGTTATGGTGAGAAAAGCAGGCAAGCTGCCATGTGAGACTGTATCAAAGACATATGACCTTGAGTATGGCACAGCAACAATTGAGATGCACAAGGACTCAGTAAAGCCCGGTCAGAAGGTGGTTCTCGTGGATGATCTTATCGCTACAGGAGGCACAATGCAGGCAGCAGCAGAGCTTGTGGAGGAGCTTGGAGGAGAGGTCGTGAAGATGCTTTTCCTTATTGAGCTTGCAGGTCTTAATGGCAGAAAGCTTCTTAGCAAGTATGATGTGGACGCAGTTGTGTCATATGATGGCAAATAGGGCTGTTATATCTGAATGAATATATTTTATATGTTTGTGCATACTGACATTAATTAAATCTATGATTTGATGAGATTAAGAGTAAGGAGAGTCGGTATGCAGCAAAAATTGGGAAAGTGGAGTCTCCGTTTTGCGGAGGCTCCTTTTATATTGGAAAGCAGTTCGGTTGTAGGCACAAAGGAGGCGGACGGACCGCTTGGAGGTCTGTTTGATATTGTAGGCAAAGATGACAGGTTTGGGCAGAATACGTGGGAAAAGGCGGAAAGCTCCATGCAGCGCGATGCACTCACAATGGCCCTTGGAAAAGCACATCTGGATGCATCCGACATGGACTATGTATTTGCAGGAGATCTGCTCGGACAGTCTATGGCCACAACCTTTGGTGTGGAAAACTTCCGTATTCCGTGGTTTGGAGTGTATGGAGCATGCTCCACATGTGGGGAGTCGCTCTCACTTGCCGCGGCATTTGTGGCAGCAGGGTATGCAAGGCATGCGGTGGCAGTGACATCGAGCCACTTTGGCAGTGCCGAAAAGCAGTTTCGCTTCCCTAACCAGTATGCAAATCAAAGACCGGTGTCAGCGACGTGGACAGTGACAGGAAGTGCAGCATTTATTGTGGGCAGTGGAGCAGGTGGTAATGAGATACAGGCCGGGTGTGACAATGCAGATAGTATATCAAGGAAGGTACAGATTGAGGGAATCACAACAGGAGTTGTGGTGGACTATGGCATAAAGGATGCCATGAACATGGGCGCCGCCATGGCTCCTGCGGCCTGTGAGCTGATAGTAAATCACCTGAGTGATTTCGGCAGAAAGGCATCTTATTACGATAGGATAGTGACAGGAGACCTTGGAAGCGTCGGACAGAAGATACTGATTGACCTGTGCAGGCAAAAGGGCGTGGACATAAGCAAAAATCACGAGGACTGTGGCATGAAGATGTTTGATGCAACGAACCAGAACACGGGCTCAGGTGGTTCGGGCTGTGCGTGCTCGGCAACTGTTTTGTCGGCATATTATCTGCCAAAGCTTAGAAGTGGTGAATTGAAGCGTATACTTTTTGTGCCTACAGGAGCACTTCTTTCGCCTGTCAGCTTCAACGAGGGCGAGTCAGTACCGGGAATTGCACACGGTGTGGTGCTTGAAGCAGTAATGTGAAGCTGTAATTTGAAGCTGATGGCTTCACACATATAATAGGGTGAACGAGCCGTTTTTTGGGGATGGGCTGCACGTTCAAAAAATAGAAGAAAGGCGTAAGGATATAATGGATTATGTAAAAGCATTTGTCGTGGGCGGTATCATCTGCGCCATCGTACAGATTTTAATGGAAAAAACAAAGCTCATGCCGGGCAGAATTATGGTAATGCTTGTGTGCACAGGAGCGCTGCTTGGCGCCGTCGGCATATACGGCCCATTTTCAAAGTGGGCAGGTGCCGGCGCAAACGTACCGCTTTTGGGCTTTGGAAATGTACTGTGGAAGGGTGTGAAGGAGGCAGTGGACAGCGAGGGATTTATAGGTCTGTTTAAGGGCGGCTTTAAGGCTTGTGCGGTCGGAGTATCGGCAGCACTTATCTTTTCATATATCGCGGCACTCATCACGAAGCCCAAGTTAAAAAGCTGAGAACAAGAAAAACTGCCGCTTACATGCATGCATGACGCATTAGCTTTTTTGTTCTCAGTGGTTCAGAATAATTACGAATGATGTATAAATTACGAAAAATTGCCCATACTATCTCCAAAACGAAAAGGAGACTGATACAATGAAAAAAATAAAATATTTATTGGCACTTTGCCTGATACTCGCTGCTGCAAGCGCTTTTGCAGCCTGTGGAAACAATAGTAATGTGGCTGACACCTCAATGGTTGAAAATACACAAAGAGGTGGCTCTGCCGCCGACGATGCCGGAAATGCCGGCAAGGATATCATAGATGGCGCCGGAAATGCCGGCAAGGATGTGATAGACGGAGCAGGCGATGCCGGAAAAGATGTGATAGACGGAGCAGGCGATGCCGGAAAAGATGTGATAGACGGCGCAGGTGATGCCGGTAAGGATGTGATAGACGGCGCAAAGGATGCCGTAGATGATGCCGGAAATGCCATAAAAAAGAGTGTTGATGGTGGAAACAACAACTAACAGCTATTTATAAAAAGAAAACAGTCACTATATATGCTTCAATGGCTGCAAAAACAAAAGCACCGACAACGTCGCTGATAAAGTGCACACCTGATATTACCCGGACACAGGCGATTATAGCTGCAAGGACTGCAAGCAAAATGCCGGTGAACCATAAAGGCGAAGCCACAGGTGAGCATATTAAAACAGTAAATGCAATTATAAATGCAGAAAAAACATGCCTGCTTGGAAAAGATCTGCCGTGTGTGTCCTTTGGAATGACAGGCGGCATATCAAACTTTTCGTATGGGCGTGGCCTGTTTACGATATATCTGAAAACCGATACTACAATAAAGCCATCTAACGGAACTATGATTGATAGTGCAAGCATATGACCGGCTGTAAAGCACAGATACAGTACGTATACAGGGTATGTGATAAAAACTAAATAAGTGCATATTTTATTGATTAATTCTAGCTTTTGGGCTGCTCTGTTATTTTCACGGAATGGGGCAGTCATTTTTATGTACGTATTTTTTTTCATAATTATTTACCATCGTTTATTTAAGAAATATTGCATTGTAACCACCTAGAGTGGTGTCAAATACCCTTGCGGTACTGCAGGGGTGTCATGCCATAGTGCTTTTTGAAGGCTCTGTTAAAATACGACAGGCTTTCAAACCCCACTTCACCGGAAATAGAAAGCACCGAGCTGTCTGAGCTTTGCAAAAGTCTCGCAGCCATGGTCAGGCGGTAGTCCTTTAAATAGTCAACAAACGATGTGCCCATGGTTTCTTTAAAATATCTCATAAAATGAGACTCGGAAAACCCGGCTACATCAGCGATATCAGCGATAGAGATTTTGTCGGCATAATTATTTTCCACATATTTGAGCACAACCTTCATCTTATCAAGAGTCTTTTTGCTTTTTAGTGGCTTTGTCAGATTACGGCAGCGGTTATCAAGCACAAAAAAGAATTCGTAGAGCTTGCTCTTTATATAAAGCTGGTAGCCCTGCGGCATCGTCTTGCAAATCTCATCGCATGCATCTATTGGAGCCACGACATCCTCGTAGTATGGATATACCGGGGTAAAAACAGTCGGAACTGTGAATCTGCCGGATAAGAGAGGTGTAAGAAAATCCTCCTTGGTGTAATCGTACTTTCCGGGAAGCAGCATCGACAGGGAAAATATGATATTTTCGTACTCCATCGATTCATCCATATACTGGTCTATAGAGTGAAGCTGTCCCGGCAGAATCAGCACAAGGCTTGGCGCTGTGACATGGTACTCCTTAAAATCCACAGATATATGACCGCAGCCCTTCTTTATATAGATAAGCTCCATGTCGTCGTGCCAGTGCAGCGGAACTCCGGAAAAATCAAGAGGAATAGAGCACAGGTAGGTATTGTATGGGAACGTAAGCTCCACATGCGTTTTGTCTTCGTGATAATTTTCATATTCTAATATATTCATGATGATATTTTAGCATATTATTTCTTGAAAAGCCACTAAAAATACCGAAAAATGATAGGATTGTGCAAGTTTTCGACTGTATATTGCAAGAATTGTGCAGTGTAATGGATTATACTTGATTCATCAAATGACACAAAGAAGTTAAGCACGCTAAATGAAAATTAGTTAATTTGACACATTGGCGTGTACACATGATAACAGATTTGGGAGGAAATCAAAATGGCAATCATGCAGGAAATCGAAACAAAGCTTCAGAAGGGAATCAGCGTTAGTACAGACGAGGAAGTATACTACGCATTACTTGAGCTTGTAAAAGACAAGGCAGAGAAAAAGGTTTCAAACAAAGGAAAGAAAAAGCTCTACTATATCTCAGCAGAGTTCCTTATCGGAAAGCTTTTATCAAACAACCTTATCAACTTAGGTATCTACGATGAAGTTAAAGAGACTCTTGAGAAGAACGGAAAGTCACTTGCTGAAATCGAGGAAATCGAGCTTGAGCCTTCACTTGGAAATGGTGGACTTGGACGTCTTGCAGCATGCTTCATAGATTCAATCGCAACACTCGGGCTCAACGGAGACGGTGTAGGCCTCAACTACCACTACGGATTATTCAAGCAGGTATTTGAGAACAATCTCCAGAAGGAGACTCCAAACCCATGGATTACAAATGAGAGCTGGCTTACAAAGACAGATATCACATATCCTGTAAGCTTTGGCGGATTCACAGTACAGTCAAGACTTTACGATATCGACGTAGTTGGATACAACAACCGTACAACAAAGCTTCACTTATTCGACATCGAGTCAGTTGATGAGTCAATCGTAGGCGACACAATTGATTTCGACAAGGATGATATCAAGAAGAACCTTACATTATTCTTATATCCTGATGATTCAGATGATAAGGGACGTCTCCTTCGTGTATACCAGCAGTATTTCATGGTATCAAACGCAGCAAGACTTATCCTTGCAGAGGCAGAGGCAAAGGGCTCTAATTTACATGACCTTGCTGATTATGCAGCAGTTCAGATTAACGATACACATCCATCAATGGTTATTCCAGAGCTTATCCGTCTCCTTCAGGAGAAGGGCATCCTGATGGATGAGGCTATTGAGATTGTATCAAAGGTTTGTGCATACACTAACCACACAATACTTGCAGAGGCTCTTGAGAAATGGCCAATCAGCTTTTTGGAGAAGGCAGTACCACAGCTTATGCCAATCATCCGTGAGCTTGACAACAAGGTTCGCGCAAAGGTAGCTGATGAGAGCACATACATCATCAAGGATGGTCTTGTACACATGGCACACATGGATATTCATTTCGGATATTCTGTAAACGGTGTTGCATACCTCCACACAGAGATTTTAAAGAATACAGAGCTCAATAACTTCTACAAGTTATATCCTGAGAAGTTCAACAACAAGACAAACGGTATCACATTCCGTCGTTGGTTAATGTCTTGTAACCCGGAGCTTTCAGCATACATCACAGAGCTTATCGGTGACGGCTGGAAGAAGGATGCAAACGAGTTAGAGAAGCTTGGCAATTTCATCAATGATGACGCTGTTCTCACAAAGCTTGTTGATATCAAGAACGCAAAGAAGACAGAGCTTGCTTCTTACTTAAAGAAGACTCAGAATCTCGACGTACCTGACAATTCAATCTTTGATATCCAGGTTAAGAGACTTCACGAGTACAAGAGACAGCAGCTCAACGTGCTTTACATCATCCGTAAGTACTTTGAGATCAAGGCAGGCAAGAAGCCATCTACACCAATCACATGCTTCTTCGGTGCAAAGGCAGCTCCCGCATATATCATTGCAAAGGATATCATCCATGCAATCCTCTGCTTACAGCAGATTATCAACAATGATCCTGAGGTAAGTCCATACCTTAAGGTATTCATGGTTGAGAACTACAACGTAACATTAGCTGAGAAATTATTCCCGGCTGCAAATATTTCAGAGCAGATTTCTCTTGCTTCTAAGGAGGCATCAGGAACAGGAAACATGAAGTTCATGCTTAACGGTGCTATTACACTTGGAACAAGTGACGGAGCAAACGTAGAGATAGCTGAGCTTGTCGGCGATGAGAACATCTATGTATTCGGTGAGGATTCACAGACTGTTATCGACAGATATGAGAGAGGCGATTACTGCTCTAAGGATTACTATGACAAGGATGCAGACTTAAAGAAGGCTGTTGACTTCCTTGTAAGTGATGAGATGATGAAGGTTGGTTCTAAGAAGAACTTAGAGAGACTTTACAACGAGCTCCTCAACAAAGACTGGTTCATGACATTCCCAGACTTTGAGGATTACTGCAAGACAAAAGAGAAGGCTTACGCTGATTATGAGGATAAGAAGGCTTGGGCTAAGAAGATGCTTGTCAACATCAGCAAGGCTGGTTTCTTCTCTTCTGACAGAACAATCAAGCAGTACAATGATGAAATCTGGCATTTAGAGGCTTAGAATTTTTCTTCCTCCTTTAAATACAAATTGGGCTTAAGAACTCCTGCGGGTGCATCCCGCGGGGGTTCTTTTTTTGTAGGTCGGGACGTAAGCGCAGGGGACGGCGTGCATACATATTCTTGCGTTCGCTACACTACGCTGCCAAGTGTCTGTACGGATTATGCCCGGAGTGTTTCGCAGGCTGACGAAACCGGCTTTTATGCGCCGTCCGTGGCGCATAACGCCTTGCCCCGCCGTCCATGGCGGTGCATTTCTGTGGTTCTAAGCATAATCCTACAGACACTAGGCAGCTTCGCTATGCGCTCTCGCAAGAGTATGTGTGTACGCCGTCCCCTGCGCTTACGTCCCTTACGTTGTGGCAAAATGTGTGTGGTGACGTGTGCGCACCGGTGGCCGGTGCTTACGTCTTGCTACGCTGTGGTGAGATTGTGGTGACGTGTGCGCACCGGTGGCCGGTGCTTACGTCTTGCTACGCTGTGGTGAGATTGTGGTGACGTGTGCGCACCGGTGGCCGGTGCTTACGTCTTACTATGTTGTGGAAAGATGTGAGATGATGTGTTGCACTACTTACCGATACTTATTTTTTTTATGGAAAAGTGAGGTTTGTGGGCGTGGTGGGGGATACACAGTCTCGTGAGAGCGAATAGCGAAGCTGTCTAGATACTGTTGAATTATGCCCAAGCAACACAGAAATGGCCCGGCATGGATGCCGGGACAAGGAGAAATCGAGCCATGGAAGGCGAGTTTCGACGGTTTCGTCGAGCATAGAAAGCCTGCAAGGCATAATTCATACAGTATCTTGGCAGCGCAGCGTAGCACTCACGAGGCTGTGTATCCCCCACCACGCCCATAAACCGTACTATTGCAGCTTACAATCTCATAATCCGCAGTTCACAGTGGGGAAGAGCCCTAGCAGAAATGTAAGGGCGGGATTTACAAGTTTGGCAAATACATATATAATAAGGGGAAGAATATACACATGGAGAACTATTATGATAAAGAATAAATTTATGGCACTTACGCTTACAGTGGCACTCACGGCGGGCATGCTTTCCGGCTGTGGCTCAAGCGAAAAGGCAAAGGACAGGGATGCGTACAGACAGTATGGCATCAACTGTATAGAAAACGGCAGCTATGATGATGCGGTCGATGCTTTTCAGAAGGCACTGGACCAGTCGGTTGGCTCAGTAGGCGCAGAGGAGCTTGACATATGCTATTACAAGGCCAAGGCACAGTATTTAAGTGGTGACGTGGATGGAGCGATTGATACATATACGGCCATCATCGACTATAATAAGGATTCTGACGCATACTATCTGAGGGGCTGTATATATTTTGCCAAGAATGATTCAGACAAGGGTATGAAGGATTTTAAGACGGCGCTCAGTGAGAATGCTGATAATTATGAGCTTTATCTTGGTGTTTATGAGACCTTGTCGAAGTATGGCATGAATGACCAGGGAAAGGAATACCTGGATAAGGCATTAAAGCTTAAGGCAAAAACTGCTGATGACTATATGCAGAGAGGCCGTATATACACTATGCTTGGCGATTATGATTCAGCAATAAAGAGTCTGCAAAAGGCTATCGATGAGAAGCTGGTCAAGGCAAACTACTATATGGGTGAGGCATATCAGAAGAAGGGCGACAATGACAGCTCACAGAAGTATTTTAAGAAATACCTGGACAGCGGTGAGGCAGATTCTTATGAGCTGATGAATATGGGGCAGGCGCAGATGGACAATGGTAACTATGACACTGCGATTACTTATTTTCAGAATGCACTTGAACTTGAAAGTGTGCCGAACAAGCAGCAGATAACAAAGGCTATGATTATAGCATATGAGTATTCCGGAGATTTTGCCACAGCAAAGAGCAAAATGGAGGAATACATGAAGGATTATCCCGATGACGAGGATGCAGCAAGAGAATATCAGTTTTTGGAGACCAGATAGATTATGGCAGATACTATTAAGATAGAGGATATTGAGGAGAGAGTGGTGCTTGTCGGAGTGAGCGAGCAGGACGGTGATGATGCAGATGATTCACTTTCAGAGCTTGCGGAGCTGGTAAAGACAGCAGGTGCGACAGTTGTAGGCACACTTATCCAAAGAAGAGAAAAAATTCATCCGGGCACGTATGTCGGCACCGGCAAGGTGGCAGAGATTGCAGAGCTTGTGGAGAGTACAGGGGCAACAGGCATTGTGTGCGATGATGAGCTGAGTCCTGCACAGCAGAAGAATCTGGAGACGTACCTTGACACAAAGGTCATGGACAGAACACTTGTTATTCTTGATATTTTTGCATCAAGGGCCACAACAAGTGAGGGTAAGATACAGGTTGAGCTTGCTCAGCTCAAGTACAGATTAAGCCGTTTGTCGGGACTGGGAAAGTCCATGTCGAGGCTTGGCGGTGGAATAGGAACAAGAGGTCCCGGAGAGAAAAAGCTTGAGGTGGACCGCCGTCTTATAAATGACAGGATAGCACAGCTTCGAAGAGAGCTGAAAGAGGTGCAGAAGCACAGAGATATCACGAGGGCAAAGCGTGAAAAAAATAAAGTACCGGTTGTTGCGATAGTAGGATATACTAATGCAGGTAAGTCCACGCTGTTAAATCACCTGACAGAGGCAGATGTGCTTGAGGAGGATAAGCTCTTTGCAACGCTTGATCCTACAACGCGTATTCTTGCGCTTGATGGCAAGCAGCAGGTGCTTTTAACTGATACGGTCGGGTTTATCAGAAAGCTGCCGCATCATCTGATAGAGGCATTCAAGAGCACCCTTGAGGAGGCAAAGTACGCCGATATCATTTTCCATGTGGTGGACGCATCAAATATGCAGCGTGAAAAGCAGATGTTCATAACCTACCAGACATTGGATGATCTTGGTGTAAAAGACAAGAAATTTGTCACACTTTTTAATAAGCAGGATGCCCGCACAGATAACGAACCGCTGCATGATTTCAGGGCAGATTATACTCTTAACATTTCAGCGGCAAAGGATCTGGGATTAGATGAGGTAAAATCTCTTTTAGAGGAGATATTAAGAGAGAACAAGGTATATATTGAGAGAATTATCCCATATGATAAGGCTGGCGTGATACAGCTCATCAGAAAACAGGGCGAGCTTGTGTCGGAGGAATATGTGGCTGATGGGATACAGATAAAGGCATATGTGCCGATGGAGGTGTACGGCAGGCTCGATTAGAGCGCTGCTTCGCTATATCATTATATTAAGCGAGGAATTTAAAATGTCGAAAACGCGTTCAATCCGCTGGGACAAGCTGGACAACACAGCAAATCTGTTCCCTAGTATAGCGGGGGAGAGCATGACAAATGTATATAGGATCTCAGTCACCTTAACTGATGAGATTGACAGTGAAAAGCTGCAGGAGGCACTGGATATAGTGCTTCCAAAGTTTGGTCTGTTTAACGTGAGACTCAGGATGGGAGTATTCTGGAACTATTTTGAGGAAAATGGCAAAAAGGCACCAAAGGTGCATGAGGAAAATACATTTCCGTGCAGATTTATAAGACCGAACAAGAATCACAGCTATCTTTTCAGGGTGACATATTATAAGAACAGAATAAATCTTGAGGTATTTCATGTGCTGACAGATGGCATGGGCGGCATCAATTTTCTTAGGGAGCTCACCTACCAGTATCTTCGTCTCACGCATCCGGAGATTGCAAAGCTAAAGGGCGATTCATTGACGCAGGGCACATCCTTAAATAGAGAGGACAGCTTTGTAAAGAACTACAAATCAAGTAAGCCAAGTGGCTTTAACAGGCAGAAGGCGTATCTTTTAAAGCTGGAAAAGGTACCTGATGGAGAGTTTGGGCTGATACATGGCATGATGCCTGTATCACAGCTGAAGCAGGTCTGCCACCGCTATGGAGTTTCCATAAATGATTATCTGGTAGCATGCTTTGTGTGGAGTGTGTATCAGGAGTGTTTTCACGGCATGCCAAACGATATGCCTGTCAGGGTTGCGGTTCCTGTGAATCTTCGTCCTTATTTTGACTCGGTGACCACAAAGAACTTTTTTGTCATGATATCTGCTGAGTTCAGACCGCAAAACAGCACCTACACATTTGAGGAGGTGCTTAAAATAGTGACGGATTCCATCAATTCACAGATTTCTAAGGAGCATCTGGAGGATCTTTTCTCATACAGTGTGTCAAATCAGAAAAATATCCTGATGAGACCGGTGCCTCTTTTTATAAAAAATCTGGCAATGAAGGCGGTCTATACGCAGTCAGCACTGGCAAACACCACCACTATCACCAATATTGGAAATATAAAGGTGGAGCCGGAATACGAGCCGTATATAACAGGCTTTTATTCCTTTATACCAATGTCCAAGGGACAGCCTATGAAGGGCACCATCTGTTCCTACAAGGACACACTGGTGTTTACTTTTTCATCTATTCTGGCAGATACGATGATTCAGAGAAGCTTTTTTAAGAAGCTTGTAAATGACGGAGTGGATGTGACAATTGAGACAAATGGAGAGTATTATGACTAAATGCATGAAATGCGGTGTTTATATAACCGATAATACCGATAAATGCCCACTCTGCCAGCAGGTTGTGGCACCTGTTGAACAGCCATCGGACAACGGTACGAGATACCCTGATGTCAAGGGCGCATCAAGAAAATACAGATTACTGGAAAATATCATATTGTTTCTGTCTATAGTAGGACAGATTGTGCTGACAACTGTTGATTACATGACAGACAATGAGATAAACTGGAGCTTTATAGTGCTTCTTGTTGTAATCTATGCGAATGTGACGTTGCGTCTGGCAATAGTCGGAAGAAACGGATATATTTTTAAAATTGTAAGCACATTTGTGTTTACGGTGCTGTTTCTCGAGGGCATAGACCTGCTCACAGGAGCCAGTGGCTGGGCACTTACATTTGTTTTCCCAAGTGCCATACTGGCGATGGTTCTTGCAACAATTATACTCATGATAGTAAACATAAGAAACTGGCAGAGCTACATGATGATGCAGCTTTTTCTTGTGCTGATGAGCGTGATTGCGATGATACTTGTGGCAGTCAAGGTCATATGGTTCCCCTATCTGGCAATGGGAGCGATGGGCGCATCGCTGTTTTTGTTCCTCGGAACACTGATTATCGGTGACAAAAGATCCAGAACAGAACTGAAACGGAGATTTCATATATGATAGGCTTTCATGGAATAGGAAATTCGCATATGTTTGAGGATGAGGAGATGGGAAGCTACCATCCGGAAATTGAAAACGGCGATAGTAATGGTGATAATGAAACTGGAATAATAGGAGCTTTGGGTAATAAGCTTGAAAAGACATTTAAGAACTCATTATCTGCCATGAAAAGTGAGCATGCTGAAAAAGTCCATAGCAATGCAGCTGTGGCAGATGAAGAAGTCAGTATACAGGGAAAAATACTTGCTAATCTGATGGGACATATCACAAATGACCTTGCAATCGGCAAAAAAATAAAATCCGGAGAGCTCAGGAAGCGCATGAAGGAACCTGCATGGCTTGTTCCGGACTGCTTTGTAACAGAGGATATAGATATGGGCGGTTTCACTATGAAGCTTTTATCTTCAAAGGAAAACCCCAATACAGAGCGTGTGATACTGCAGCTGCATGGTGGTGGATATATGGGTGCAGTGCGCAATGCATACTATGTATTTGCCGGACTTTATAACGAGGTAAGCGAGGGCTGCTCAGTGCTCACGCCTGATTATCGCGTGGCGCCGGAGCACCCGTATCCGGCGGCACTTGAGGATGCCGTAGCATGCTATAAATGGCTTTTGTCACAGGGCTGGTTTGGTTCGCAGATTGTGCTGGCAGGAGACTCAGCGGGAGGAGGCCTTGCAATGTGCCTCACCATGTATCTTCGTGACCACGACATGCCGCTTCCGGCAGGAATAGTAGCCATGTCACCATGGACCGATCTCACAGCAGGAGGAGAATCCTACGAGACAAACTATGAAAAGGACCCACTGTTTGGAAACACAAGGGAAAGTCTAATCTACGTGAATGACTATCCCGGTGACCATGATAAAATGGATCCGTACATATCGCCACTGTTTGGTGATTTCAGGGGCTTTCCTCCAATGCTCATACAGGCTGGCTCGATAGAGATGCTTTTATCTGACTCGGTTGATGCCGCTGCAAAGGCAAGAAACCAGGGTGTTAAGGTGCGCCTGTCAGTGTATGAGGGCATGTTTCATGTGTTCCAGATGGGATATCTCAATTTCCCGGAGTCCAAGCGTGCATGGGCGGAGGTCAAGCGTTTCCTAAAGGTGATTAAAGAGGAAGAATAGCTGTAACTGAATTAAGCACTCTTTCCGGTATAAAGCTGATAATACTTTCCCTTCTTTGCAATCAGCTCATCATGACTTCCCCTTTCAATAATGCGTCCCTGCTCCAAAACCATAATGCAGTCGCTGTTTCTGACAGTAGAAAGCCTGTGTGCGATAACAAATGTAGTACGGCCATGCATGAGCTTATCCATGCCGTCCTGAACAATACGCTCGGTACGCGTATCAATTGAGCTTGTAGCCTCATCGAGGATGAGCACAGGCGGATCGGCGATAGCGGCACGCGCAATGGCTAGAAGCTGGCGCTGACCCTGGCTTAGGTTTGCACCGTCACCGGTCAGTACAGTATTGTAGCCGTCAGGAAGCTGGCGGATAAACGTATCGGCGTTTGCCAGGCGGGCAGCTGCGTATACTTCATCATCTGTGGCATCAAGCTTGCCGTAGCGGATGTTTTCCATGACAGTAGCTGTGAAAAGGTGGGTATCCTGCAAAACAATGCCAAGAGAGTGGCGCAGATCAGCCTTTTTAATTTTGTTTATATTGATGCCGTCATATCTTATCTTGCCGTCTGCTATATCGTAGAAGCGGTTGATAAGGTTAGTGATGGTAGTCTTTCCTGCTCCGGTGGTGCCGACAAAGGCAATCTTCTGACCGGGTGTTGCAAAAAGATCAACGTCGTGCAGCACAATTTTCTCAGGCACATATCCGAAATCCACATCATCAAATACCACATCGCCCTCGAGTTTTTTGTAGTCTACAGAGCCGTCAGCCTGATGAGTATGCTTCCATGCCCATAAGCCGGTGCGCTCAGGGGTTTCAGTGAGCTTTCCGTTTTCTTCTTTAGCATTTACAAGTGTGACATAGCCCTCGTCAGTCTCAGGCGCTTCATCGAGCAGTGAGAAGATACGGTCGCATCCGGCAAGTGCCATGATGATACTGTTGAACTGCTGGCTGACCTGCGAGATAGGCATGTTAAAGCTCTTGTTAAAGGTCAGAAAGCTCGCAAGCTTACCAAGGGTCAGACCGCCAAAGCCTGAAAGAGCCATAACACCGCCTGCAAGAGCGCAGAGCACGTAGCTTAGATTTCCAATCTGTGCGTTTACAGGACCGAGCATGTTGGAGTACATGTTGGCATTGTAGGCGCTTTCAAAGAGTTCATCGTTTATTTTGTCGAAGGCTTCAATATTTTCCTGCTCGTGGGTAAATACCTTGACTACCTTCTGGCCGTTAAGCATTTCCTCGATGAAGCCGTTAACCTTGCCGAGGTCGCGCTGCTGCGCAAGGAAATAGCGGCTGGAGAAGCCTGCAAATTTCTTTGTCACGACTGTTGTTACGATTACCATCACGATAGTTAGTACGGTGAGCGGAATATTTAATATGACCATTGAAACAAAAACGCTCACAACAGTGATTGCACTGTTAAGTATCTGCGGAAGACTCTGGCTGATGAGCTGGCGGAGTGTATCGATATCGTTTGTATAAATCGACATGATATCGCCGTGCGCATGTGAGTCAAAGTATCGGATTGGCAGATCCTGCATATGGGAAAAGAGCTCAACACGCAGGTTCTTGATGGTACCCTGTGATACGTAGATCATTATTTTGCTGTAGGCAAATGTGCTGATGACACCGATGCCGTAGAATATAGCAACCCTTCCCATTGCTGCAAGGAGTGGTCCGTAGTCGGGCGTTCCTGTCTTAAGCAGTGGAACTATATAGTCGTCAATCAGATTTTTGGTAAACATGGTTCCCTGCACATTTGCAAGTACACTGACAAAGATACATATCACAACAATTATGCAGGCAGGTAAATATTTCTTGAAAATAAATCCCATGAGGCGCGCAAAGAGCTTACCGGGATTTTTAATTTTGGGTTTTGGACCTTGTGGTCCTCTTGGTCCTGGCATCAGGCAGCACCTCCTTCATCAAAGTCTCCTCCGCCGTTTGTCTGGGAATCGTAGACATCGCGGTAGATTTCATTATTTTTCAGCAGATTTTCGTGAGTGTCAAAGCCGTCCACTTTTCCGTCATTCATCACGATGATACGGTCAGCATCCATGACTGATGAGATACGCTGTGCGATGATGAGCTTAGTGGTTCCCGGTATTGTTTTTGCGAGGGCAGCACGGATTTTTGAATCTGTTGCTGTATCCACAGCCGAGGTGCTGTCATCGAGTATGAGTATCCTTGGCTTTTTAAGAAGAGCCCTTGCGATACACAGACGCTGCTTCTGACCACCGGATACGTTGGTTCCGCCCTGCTCTATGTAGGTGTTGTACTTGTCAGGGAAGGACTCGATAAAGTCATCGGCGCATGCCATTTTGCAGGCTTTTATACACTCGTCTGTGGTAGCATTTTTGTCGCCCCAGCGCAGATTTTCGAGTATGGTGCCAGAGAAAAGCACGTTCTGCTGGAGCACGACGGCTACCTTGTTTCTGAGAGTGTCCATGTCGTACTCACGCACATCGTGGCCTCCGACGATTACAGAGCCGGTGTCTGTGTCGTAGAGACGGCTTATCAGGTTTACAAGAGAGGATTTCGAGCTTCCGGTTCCTCCTATGATTCCGATGGTCTCACCGGATTTTATGTCTAGATTTATATCTGACAGAACCGGAGTCTCAGCAGTGTCTGAATATCTGAAGGTCACATGCTTAAAGCTTATGCTTCCGTCAGGCACATCGTAGAGAGGCTCCTTTGGATTGTGCAGTGTGCTCTGCTCATTTAATACCTCACTGATTCGTCTTGCGGATGCGAGCGAGAGTGAAATCATTACAAATACCATGGAGAGCATCATAAGATTCATCAGAATATTCATGCAATAGGTGAGAAGCGCCATCAGGTCACCTGTAGTGAGTGTACTGCTTACCACCATATGAGCTCCGAGCCAGCTTATTAACAGGATGCAGGCATACACGGTAAACTGCATGAGCGGAGAGTTGTATACCACAAGGCTTTCAGCCTTTACAAATACATCGTAGATATTCTGTGCTGCCTTTGAAAAGCGCTTTTTCTCATAATCCTCACGGACGTATGCCTTTACAACGCGGATAGCGGATACGTTTTCCTGCACGCTTTCATTCAGGTCATCGTAGCGCTTGAAGGCTCTGTCGAAGTATTTCATGGCTGCCTTACTGATAAAAAGCAGCAAAGCTCCAAGTACGATGACGGCGACTAAGTAAATTGTCGCAAGACGCGGGCTGATGAAAAATGACATAGCCATCGCACATATTATGGATGCAGGAGCTCTCATAGCCATGCGAAGCATCATCATATAAGCATTCTGGATGTTGGTCACATCGGTTGTCATACGTGTGACAAGGCTTGCAGATGAGAATCTGTCAATATTTGCAAAGGAAAAGGTCTGGATGTTGCGAAACATTGCAGCACGCAGATTCTTTCCAAAGCCCATGGCGGCCTTTGCACCATATTTTGCACCGAGACATCCTGTCAAAAGACCAAACAGTGCTGCGACAATCATCCACACACCCATGATATAGATATGCTTTGTATCGCCCTTATTGACACCGTTGTCTATGATTGATGCCATGAGAAGGGGGATGATGGTATCCACAGCCACCTCAAGCAGCATGAAAACAGGTGTCGCAATCGAAGCCCATTTGTATTCCTTTATTTGGGCACCTAGTGTTTTTAACATATGTTTTGTCCTTTCTTCTTATATTTTTATAAAATTTCTAACTAAAAAACTTGCATTTAATTAGTTAGTGTGCTAAGTATATTATAGATATACTTTTTTTATTGTCAAGAAAAATTTATGAAAGGATTTCAGTTATGAAGGAGTTTACACCGGATAAATACTTAGGACACAAGATAAACCGCATCAGCAGGAGCATAGACAGATATTTTGACAGAAAAAGGTGCAGTAAAACAGAATGTATACCGCGAAGCCAGGGCATGATGATTGGATATATAATGGACAATCCGGGCCAAAATATATTTCAAAAGGATATTGAGGCAGAGTTTCACCTGTCGGGAGCTACAGTGACAAATATGCTTAAAAGTCTTGAAAAAAACGGCTATATCGTGCGCACACCTATGGAAAATGATGCCAGACTTAAGAGGATTGAGCTGACGCAAAAAGCACTGGACCACGAAAACCGTGTGAGAGAAAATATAAGGGTAATAGAGGAAGCCATGCACAAAGGCTTTTCTAAGGAAGAATTTGACATGATGCTTGGTTTTTTGGACAGGGTGATTGACAATATGGAAGAGCTCAACATGTAACCGGTGAGTAACTATTCGAAACTACCGGGAACAAAATGACTATAGAGTTGAAAAAGTAGCATAAATATTTTGGCTTTTTTTGTGCAATAAGCCAAAATGCTACAAAATATTGTTGAGCGTATTGACATAGCAACAATATCTTGTATAATTTAGATTGTCATCAAAAGACAGATGCACAGATTTGTATTAAATAATATGGCATTTTATATGTAGCTATATTGTAATTGTTTGGTGAAAAGCCCGCTTTACATTGCAGGGCAGGGACATGAATTAATGATTACATCTCATTTATAGCTGCATATTTTGTGCCATTACACATGGTAAAATGCATATATATAGTATGTGTATTCAATGACAATACTATATATAGTACACTACATTATATGAAATATAGTATACAGAGAGGAGAAATTTACATGAAAATCATCAAGCGAAGCGGCAGTGAGGACATATTTGATGCAGCCAAAATTGTAGCTGCAATTAGAAAGGCAAACGATTCAGTGCTAGACTATGAGAAGCTTACTGCTGATCAGATTGAGGAAATTGCAAGCAACGTGGAGACTGCATGTGAGAACATGAAGCGCTCTCCAAGCGTTGAGGAGATACAGGATATGGTGGAGAACCAGCTCATGAACAAGCGTGCCTTTACCGTAGCAAGAAACTACATCACTTACAGATACAAGCGAGCTATTGTCCGTAAGTCGAACTCCACAGACCAGCAGATTCTTAGCCTTCTTGAGTGCAATAACGAGGAGGTAAAGCAGGAGAATTCTAACAAGAATCCTACTGTAAACAGTGTACAGCGTGACTACATGGCTGGTGAGGTGAGCAAGGATATCACACGCCGTTTCCTGCTCCCTGAGGATATAGTGGAGGCTCATGAGAAGGGGCTTATCCATTTCCACGATGCAGATTATTTCGCACAGCATATGCACAACTGCTGTCTTGTAAACCTTGAGGACATGCTTCAGAACGGCACGGTAATCAGTGAGACAATGATTGACACGCCTAAGAGCTTTTCTACAGCCTGCAACATTGCTACACAGGCTATCGCACAGATTGCCAGCTCGCAGTATGGTGGACAGAGTATCTCGCTTGCACATCTGGCACCGTTTGTACAGGTCAGCCGTGAGAAGTTCAGAAAGCAGGTGCTAAATGAGTTCGAGAGCGTAGGCCTTGATTTGGATGAAGAAAAAATCAACGAGGTAGCAGAGCTTCGTGTCAAGGAAGAAATCAACCGCGGTGTGCAGATGATTCAGTATCAGGTCATCACACTCATGACTACAAATGGACAGGCACCGTTTATCACAGTATTCATGTACCTGAATGAGGTATCCGATCCGCAGACAAAGGCAGATCTTGCCGCAATCATTGAGGAGATGCTGCACCAGAGAATAAAGGGCGTAAAGAACGAAAAGGGTGTATATATCACACCGGCATTCCCAAAGCTCATATATGTGCTTGAGGATGACAATATCACAGAGGATTCAAAGTACTGGAATCTCACAGTACTCGCCGCACAGTGCTCTGCAAAGAGAATGGTGCCTGACTATATTTCAGAGAAGGTCATGAAGGAGCTTAAGGACGGAGATGTGTATACATGCATGGGCTGCCGTTCATTCCTCACAGTGGACAGATGCTCACAGACAGCGGGAAATGTGGCACATGCCATGAACTTTGATCCAAACAAGCGTAAATACTATGGACGTTTCAACCAGGGTGTTGTCACTTTAAATCTCGTTGATGTGGCATGTTCATCAGAAAAGGATGAGGAAAAATTCTGGAAGATACTTGATGAGAGACTTGAGCTTTGTCACAGAGCGCTTATGTGCAGACATAAGAGGCTTCTTGGTACCAAATCCGATGTAGCACCGATTCTCTGGCAGAACGGAGCACTTGCACGTCTGAAAAAGGGAGAGGTTATAGACCCATTATTATTTAACGGATACTCAACAATCTCACTCGGCTATGCAGGACTTTGTGAGTGTGTACGCTATATGAAGGGAGTATCACACACAGAGCCAAAGGAAGGCACACCGTTTGCACTTAAGGTAATGCAGCGCTTAAACGATGCATGTGAGCAGTGGAAAAAGGAGTCAAACATCGATTTCAGTATATATGGCACACCGCTTGAGTCTACCACCTATAAGTTTGCTAAGTGCTTACAGAAGCGCTTTGGTATCATCAAGGGTGTTACCGACAAGAACTATATTACAAACAGCTACCATGTACATGTAACAGAGCAGATCAATGCATTTGACAAGCTTAAGTTTGAGTCTCAGTTCCAGAAGCTGTCTCCGGGTGGTGCCATAAGCTACGTGGAGGTACCAAACATGCAGGACAATATCCCTGCAGTGCTTTCAGTAATGCAGTACATCTACGACAATATCATGTACGCAGAGCTGAATACAAAGAGCGACTATTGCCAGGTATGCGGCTACGACGGAGAAATCAAAATCGTGGAGGAAGAGGGCTCAGGCAAGCTTATCTGGGAGTGCCCGCACTGTGGCAATCGTGACCAGAACAAGATGAGTGTAGCCCGCCGTACATGCGGCTATATCGGCACACAGTTCTGGAATCAGGGAAGAACCCAGGAGATTAAAGAGCGAGTGCTTCATCTGTAGAAGTTAAAGGAGGTTATTGTTTATGACTAATGAAGAAATCTGGAATATTGGCCTTGAGGAGCGTACAGACGAGCTATCAAAGCTGCAAAGCGAATATGACAGGCTCGACGTGGAGTGACGTAAAGCAGAATTTGAAATGGATATGTATGCACGTCTCAGGGAAGTAAACAATGCAATGCTTTATAAGCAGAAATTCTCAGAAAAATATGAGAAATGTGCCAGGACATCTGAAAAGCTTACGAAACAGAAGAATGCACTTGAGAATGAGATTAGTGTTCTGAAAAAAGAGATATATTACATTGCGATTATTCGCAAGGAGTACGCAGACGGAAGCGTTGACTATGAAACCTCATTTACGGATATTGAAGATTTTAACGAAAGTTATTATTGTATTCTGAAATGTATCGGGAAAGAGGTGGGAATTGCAACGGACAATCCAAAAGTTCTAACCTATGCTTGTGTTATTCGTGGGAAAGAAGAAATTGAGAAAGAACTTCTGCATGGAAATGGCAAGCAGTTAGAGTATATTTAATCACGGTGATAAGAAAGGAGCTTATCTAGTTGACAAATAACAAGAAAAAGAGAAAGGTAGTTATTATATCTTTTTGTGCTGTTATCTTTCTGACCTGTATTATTGCACTATATTTATCAAGCTATAAATCGCCTTATAAATATATGAAGGCTCATAATAGAACAACTGCACAGACAAAAGCAAATGAATTTTTGGCGCAAGCTCACATTGACGATAAGTATATAGTCTTTTTTGTAAATGAAAATGGTAATGTAGCGTGTGCTATTATGAAAAAAAAGCTGTTGTCCTATGATGTATTAAGAATTAGTGGTGAGTTATCTATAAGAAAAGATAATGAAAATTATTTATTCAGCGCATATGAGGATAATGGATATGAGTGGATAGATTGGGGGTTAATTAGTGAGAGTGATATAGACAAAATTTTAGTAAATGGTAAAGAAATGAACATTATTGATAATTTACAATATTCGTTTAGAATATGCTGGATAACAGGAAATGGTGAAGAAAATATTCCATCTAATCATGAAGAAATAAAAAAAGGTGCTGTTCGGTAAGGACAGCACCTTTTTTATAAAGTTAGTAAGGAATATTGGTTACAGTGCAAACCAAAGACCATTGTTCATCGACATTACTCAAAGTGAAACCTGCAGACACAGTATCACTTCCTGCACTCATAGAAATACTACCAACTGTTTGCTTATAAGTATGAATATATTTTAAGACGGCTTCGGCGGTATTTCCATTTCCAGTCATGGTGTTCTTTTTTATCGTCATAGTTGCGTGTATGTTTTTATTGTAATTTGCAAAATGGTCTTCAAAAAGACTTTCGTCAAATGACCATACTCTGCCACCGTTTGCGATAGAATCAACCATTACGGCGGAAGTAACATTACCGACTAAATCAGTTGCTTTACAAGAGAAAGCTCTAGTTGTAAAAGAACCCGACCAAGTAATACCCATAAAATCTTTACCAACAGCAGGATTTTTTTCAGAACTTGTAAATGAACCAAAATCCCAATCTGCATCTGCTGTTAATTTACAAGAAACACTTTTTCCGGATTTAGAATGAGTGCCGGAGAAAGTAAGGGTTAATTTCCCGTATGAGTTTTTGGCAGCACGAGGTGTAGCCAAAGTATTAAGATTGTCGAAGTTATCAATTCCGATATCATCTACTTCCTCTTTGGACAAAAGGCGGCTATCGGAAACATAGACTTCTCCATTGCGGTCAACTGCATATGACTCTTCTACAAAAACGGTTGCAGTTACAGTAGCAGGCTGTATTTCTGTACTATCAATAGAATAGCCAACGGGTTCAGAGTTTGTTTCCGTGATAATATAAGCGTCTGGGAACTCTGGAGAATATACACCTCTAACAGAAGTATTATCTGTTTCACTTGCAAAAGCTGTTACAGACATACCCATAACCATGACAGCGGAAAGAGCAACGCTGACGAGTTTCTTAAAATACTTTTTAATTATAAGCAATACCTCACTTTCTATGTGAAAGGTCAATAACTACATTTGAATTGTAACATATAAAGATTACAATGTTATGCTATTTTTACAAAAATATGCAAAATATATCACTATATTCTGATAATTTTAAACAAAGAGAATGTACAGGAATAGCCTGATGTAACATAAAAATATGCCGTATGGCTTTTTTATATATAGTACCGGGGACTCTGGCAATTTGCCTATGAAAAAATATCAAGGATTCATGTCATGAAGATATGCTTCTTTTTTTATTTATGTGTAAAATTGGTGTGTAAAATTTTTTATAAATAAGTCTATATTCATGTATTCAAAAGTGTTATAATATTAGTTATAAAAATAATTTTATTCATATATATACGAGGTAGTTTTTAAACTATGGGGATTAAAACATTTGAAACACGCGAAGCATTAAAAAATAAATTACATAACAGAAAACTTATCTTTTCAGAAAATGAGCTTGATGAAGTTTTAATTTCTCATAATTATTTTAATTTATTTAATGGCCTAGAAACTATTTTTCTACAAACATCCTCTCCTAAAACATATGATAAAGTAAAGTTGATTGATTTCATTAATCTATATCAATTTGATAAAGAAATTAGATCAATCTTATCAAATTGCTTGGATTCTGTTGAAGAGAAGTTAAAAGCCTCAATAGCATATAATTTTTGTAAGCATCATTGTGTTTCATTATCGGATACAATGCAATATACAAATAAGTCTAATTTTATGAACCCTGCAAACAATGAATCTGGGACACCGACATACTGTCATTATTCTGAAGCATATCCATTTGTTAATTATCAAAATCAAAAGATATATCAAGATTTTGATAAGTTTTGTCTTTTTAAACCATTTTTTCTATCTAATTTAGTAGATAGAAATGATCATATTGATATTTCATTTTATTTAGACAATGATTACGTAGCACCTTCAGGGGTTGCTGTTTATCGTAATAGTGATGGCACTTACAACAGAAACATCGCTGTGCCATTTTGGGTTGCAATAGAGACTCTTACATTTGGTGAAATATTAAGACTGTTGCACTATTTGCAAGATGATGTTCTTAAAGACGTTTTAAATGATTTTAATTTACCATTATCAAAACGTGCCCCGTTCTTAAATATGATTGATATTTTATTGTGTCTTAGAAATAACTGTGCACATACGACGCTACTTAATAGATTTCGGACGGAAAAAAGATATCGAATTAATGCATTATTAATTGCTTCGTTTTCATTAACACCTAAAAATGCAGATTCGGTGTTAAAATTATTTGATTCAATTAAAATATTAAGCTTTTTTACTGACGTATCTGCATTAAAGAAACCTTTACGGACATTAAAATTTAAAATATATGTTAGTATGGGAATAAAAAAGGGGAAAACAGTATATAATAAAATATTAGCACGAATGGGATGCGGAGACTATAAAAAATGGAATATAGCTTTATTTGAAACAAAATATTTTTTATAATTTCCTTGACATTTTTATAAATTAGTAGTATAATGCACACAACAAATGAGATGCCCTTAAGGGCGCTAAGTAATGGAGGCATTACTTTCGATAAAAAACCTAGCATATAATGCTAGGTTTTTTTGGTGGTGCGTTGACAGATATTAAATTAAAAAGCTACGGTACGGCTTTTTTATATAGTACCGGAGACTCTGGCAATTTGCCTATGAAAAAACTAAAAATTCTGATGCATATTAATATATTTAGCTTGCATAAAAAATTATTATACTTCTAAACGCGTAAAAGTATTGTGAAATTTCCACAAAATCTATGTGAATATCATTATTTGAATAACCGTTTGAACATACTAATCTTTGTACATTTTCCCATATTTACAAATATTAAATTGATGTATTTTTGCCAAATATCGTAGAAATAAGTTGGCATTTATGTCTATTGAAACGTAAACACTTAATGTATAAACTGTAAATATAGTTATTGCAACCGATTGCGCTGTTGCGCATGAAGCAGATGAAATCATGCGCGGCATGCAATTTGAGAAGGTGTATGACAGTGGCTTAATGGCTTTGATATTTATCAATTCGATAGTCATTTACCACTGCATAAAACAAGGAGGAAAATATGAGCAGGAAGAGAAAAATGGCATCTATAACAAGTGCCGGACTGGTGTTTGCAATGCTTTTAAGCCAGAGCGCTGTGGCGGATTTGGGTACAGAGCAGGTTAAGGCAGCAGAGAATACCGCAAAGTGGGTAGACACAGAGTATGTGGTGAATGGAGACTTTGAGTCGTCTATAAATGGGGATGGAAGTATAACCGGTTGGACTAAGTCAACGGGAAGTGGACTATTTGTCACAAAAGATGAGTGGGCGAAAAATAATACAACTCAGTTTACAAAGATAAAGGACATAACTGGGGACAATTCGCTATCTCAAACAATCAAGAATGTTGAGCCGGGAACCTATAGGATTTCAATTGATCAGGATGGGCAAAAAGATGTTAAATCAGGCCTGTATGTGAAATATTTGGAACAGGCTAAAGAACTTCCGGCTACAACAGACTGGGATAATTGGGAAACAGTTACAACCGATGAATTTACAATTGAAGCTGTACAAGATGTTGATATATGTATTGGAGGAGATGTTACGAACGGCTATTGGGGCGATATTGACAATATTAAGCTTCAAAAGCTTTATGAAACAAAAGCAGATGATACTGACTCTTCCGAAGAAAACCAGAAGGGCTACACAATCTCAGTAAACCAGACAGATGTAGCCGTAGAAAATGGTGATACAGTCAATCTTGAAGCAAAGATTACTTATGATGGAAAAGAAATAAGTGAACTTCCTGAGGGAGTAAATTTATGGTGGTGGGTTGATAAATGGAACGACCACATAGATGGATTGGATGACGGAACATTAGAAAATGACAATGGTTCCGGAAAAACTCTTAAGGCAGCCTACACAACAAAGTCAGCAGGTAAATATTATGTTGTAGCCCAGCTTGAGGATGCAGATAAAAAGGTGCTTGGTTATGTATGTACAACTATTACATCTAAGGCGCCTGAAATTGATACCTCAGTAGACAATGATGATATTGTTGTTGCAAAGGTAAAGGATTTGTCCTCTGATTTCATAATGGGAATGGACATTTCATCTGTTATAACAGAATTAGACAGTGGTGTTATATACAAGGATTATAACGGAAAAGTAATTGACAATGTGACAGATTTCTGTAAATTCCTGGCAGAAAACGATATAAACCATATCCGTGTCAGAGTATGGAATAATCCATATGATTCAAACGGAAATGGATATGGTGGTGGAAATAACGATGTGGCAGCCGCAAAGAAAATTGCTGATGCATGCCGCAGTGCCGGAATAAAAATGCTTGTTGATTTCCATTGCTCAGATTTTTGGACTGATCCGAGTAAACAGATGGTGCCTAAGGCATGGAAGGGCTATACAGTTGATGAGAAGGCTGCAGCTGTAGAGGAGTTTATCAACGAATCATTAAACACAATTGATGCATCAAAGGATGTTGTAGATATGGTTCAGGTTGGAAATGAGACAACAGGCGGTTTTATAGGAGAAACAAAAACAGATGCCATGTGTAAGCTCTTTTCCGCAGGCTCAAAAGGTGTTAAGGATTACAACAGTGACGTAAAGGTTGTGATTCATGTGGAAAGTCCACAGAAGAATACACTTACAAAATGGTCAGATAACCTTGAAAATTATAATGTAAATTATGATATTCTTGGAACAAGCTATTATCCATACTGGCATGGAACACTGAGCAATTTAAAGAAAGAACTCAGCTATGTTCAGACGAGGCACAACAAGGATGCAATGGTTGTAGAAACAAGCTATGCATATACACTTGATGATTCGGATGGTCATGGAAATACTGTCCGTGAGGGAAATAATGATGACTCGGCAGATGCCACAGAGCCTTTCACTGTGCAGGGACAGGCTACTTTCATAAGAAACCTCATCAATGCAGTAAATGAGGCAGGAGGCCTTGGTGTATATTACTGGGAGCCGGCATGGATTACCGTGGGAGATACCACAGGTCTTTCAGAGGAGGCTGCAGCAGCAAGATATGAAGCAAATAAAAAGCTTTGGGAGGAAAAGGGCTCAGGCTGGGCAGCAAGCTACGGCGGTGAGTATGATCCAAATGATGCCGGAAAATGGTATGGCGGTTCCGCTGTTGACAATCAGGCAATGTTTTATCCGGATGGAACAGCAACAGCAGGTCTTAAGGTATGGAAGTATGTAAAGACCGGTGCAAAGGTTACAAAAATTGGAGTTGAGGATATAGAAACAGCAAATGTCACATCAGAGGCAGGTAAAGAGATAGAGCTTCCAAAAACAATCAATGTGACATACAATACCGAAAAGGTTGAAGAGAACGTTGTTTGGAATACAGAGGGAATTGATTTTTCAAAGGCAGGAACATACACTGTAGAGGGAACTGTCAAATTCAGCAGAAAAATCGAGCGTGGTGCTTATAAAGATAAGACATCCGGTACAACAAAATGTACAGTAGTTATAAAACAGAAAAATCTTATTACAGATGCAGATGATGCAAGCTTTGAAAAGGCTGATAATTTTACTGCCAATAACAAGATTGTCGATTCGGTTTCTTCTACCAAGGATGATAAAAAGTCAGGAGCAGCATGTGCTCACTGGTACAATGCCGGCACAGATGTAGCCGAGGCAGAAATTACATACAAGAATGCTATCACACTTGCTTCAGGAGAGTATATTTTCGAGTACGCAGGACAGGGGGCCGATGGAGATCAGCTTTATGCCAAGGCTGTTGATTCCAAAGGTAATGTCATTGCTAAGGGTGACAATGTAACACTTGCAGGCTGGAAAAACTGGAAGACACCAAGCGTTTCGTTTAAGCTTGATAAGGAAACCGAGGTTACTCTTGTTGTCGGAATCGTGAGTGCAAAAGGTGGCTGGGGAACAGCAGATGACCTATACTTATATCAGACAAAGTCAGCCGACAAGAGTGATGCCGATAATGGTAATACCGGTGATGATGACAATAATAAGCCGAATCCTCCATCTGCTGATGACAATAACAAGGACAATACAGGTAGCGGTGATACAGCCACACAGCCTGCAAAGGCTCTTACACCGGGAGCAGTTGTATCAAGCACATCCGACACCAAAACAACTGTAAAGGACACTAAGGGAATCCTTCCGGATACAGTAAAATTCGAGTCAAAGAAGGTAACTGATGAAAAGAAAGTGGCAAAGGTTGCAGATGTAGTAAAGAATAAAATTGTAGGAGTAAAGGATGTTTTAATATATGAGCTTAATCTGACAGATGGCACTACACAGCTTCATCAGCTTGCAGACAAGGTTCAGGTAACTATGGATATGCCGTTTGCATTAGCTGACAATGAGGCAGTCAAGGTGTTCCGTGTAGATTCAGACAAGCTTATAGCATGCACATCAAGGGTAGCAGATGGAAAGCTTGTATTTGAGACAGACCATTTCAGTACATTTGCTTTTGTAAAGGTAAATACCAATGCAGGTACTAAAGCAGCTCCTGCAGGCGCAGCAAAGACCTCAGATGACAGCAATATGTATATGTGGCTTGTTATCGCAATGGCTGGTCTTGGAGTGTCAATAGCAGCTCTTATGAACCGCAAAAAGGAGCAGGCATAGCAGCTCTTCTAAAAGAACAACATAACGCATAAGAAAAATAAAATAAAAAATAAAACCGTCGTACCAGGGCCGTAAATAGCAGGGTACGACGGTTTTACTTATGTGCTTTACTGATTAATTACTTTAATTATTCATCAAACTTTTCGGCCTTATCGAAGAGCTCATAAACCTCTTTTGAAGGCTCCTTTGTGCAAAGTGTCACAACAACGGCTGCGATAAGTCCTAAAACAAATCCCGGCAGCAGCTCGTAGATTCCGGTTGATGTAAGGAACGCATACCACAATATATCAACGGCAGCACCTGTTATGATTCCTGCAACAGCACCCTTGAAGTTAAAGCGCTTCCAGAAGAGGCTGAGCATGATTGCAGGTCCAAAGGCAGCTCCAAAGATACCCCATGCATTGGAAACAAGTGCCATGATAGAGCCGGCATTAGGGTTTGAAGCGATGATGAGTGCTGCAACAGAGATTCCAAGAACGACAATACGGCCGGTCCACATCATCTCTTTGTCACTTGCCTTGCCTTTTCTGATGACAGGCTTGTACACATCACTCGAGAAAGCAGATGAAGCAGCAAGCAGCTGGCTGTCTGCGGTACTCATGGAAGCGGCAAGCACTGCTGAGAGCAGTATACCTGAGATAACACCCGGGAAAATCTTTCTTACAATCTGGATGAAAACAAGAGAGTTTTCATTGATTGATTCGTCAAAGCCAAGGAAAAGTCTTCCGATTACTCCGATTAAAGTTGCAAAAAATACAATAAGCAGAGTCCATGTAATTCCGATTTTTGCTGATTTCTTCAAATCCTTCTGTGATTTGATGGACATGAATCTGATGATGATATGTGGCATACCAAAGTAACCAAGTCCCCATGCCAGTCCTGACACGATATCCTGCCAGCTTGAGAATGGATTTAAGTAACCGCTCGGGAGTGCTGACATAGATGAGGTATCAAGCATAAATGCTGCAAAAATCGGTGCTATAAACATAGAACCAAGCACGAGCATGCCCTGGAAAAAATCGGTCCAGCATACAGCCGAGAAGCCGCCGAGGAAGGTATAGCCTACGATGACCACTGCAGCAAGGTACATGGCAATCTGTGGATCCATTCCTATTACAGTGTGGAAAAGAGTACCGCATGCCTTTACGCTTGATGCCGCATAAATAGTGTATGCAACCAAAAACACAATTGCACATATTACCTGCAGTGCAAGTGATTTGGACAGGAATCTGTTGGTCAGATACTGCGGAATGGTGATTGAGTCATTGGCTACAATCGAGAATTTACGCAGTCTCGGTGCTTCAAGCAGCCAGCTTATAGTGTAGCCGATTGCAAGTCCTACAGGAATCCATACCTGACCTAAGCCCAGTGCATAGATAGAAGTAGGAAGTCCCATGAGTACCCATGCACTCATGTCTGAGGCTCCGGCTGACAGCGCCGCAACCCATGGTCCCATCTCACGTCCACCAAGGAAGTAGGTTTTTTCTCCGCCGTTTCTGTTTTTCACGAAGAAGAAAATACCGATACCCAGCATGCACAGCAGATAGACGATAAATACAATAATTTCTGATGTTTTCATTTGTAGTACCTCTTTAATAGTTTATTTAGTAACCATGCTACCACGTTAGCGTGATAAAGGCAAGAAAAAATTAATGATAAAACAAAACGATTCATTTATTATTTGTAATTATATAGATAATCAGCTATACTATAAAAAAGTATAGCTGATTTTTATATGTCAAAGGGGTGAAAACGGGATGGGAATATACTTTAATCCTGGAAATGAGAGCTTTTTACAGTCAAAAAACAGTAGAATATATGTGGATAAGACAGAACTGATCAATGAATTAAATAGCAGATTATCGACAGATGATAAATGTATTGCAGTAAGCCATGCAAGGAGATTTGGAAAATCTCATGCTGCCGGAATGATAGATGCATATTATAGCAGGGGCTGTGATTCAGCAGAGTTGTTTGAAGACACTAAGCTTGCAACAAATCCGGCATATAAAAAATATATGAACAAATACAATGTCATACATCTTGATATTTCATCATTTTGGGATGATTATAAGGCAAATATCATTGAAAAAATCAAGGAATACGTTGTGTCGGATTTAAGGGATGAATTTGAAGAAAATGTTGATTTCTCAAAGAAATTCAGTGTTATACTCATGTCTGTTTATAAGCTTACCGGGATACAGTTTGTAATTATTATAGATGAATGGGATTGTGTAATCAGAAATAGTGATGACCAGAATCTGATTCATAATTATTTACAGTTTCTTCATTCATTATTTAAGTCAGAGGAATCAAAGTACTTCCTTGCTTTGGCATATATAACCGGGATACTTCCGATTAAAAAAATAAAGGACGAATCGGCATTGAATAATTTTCAGGAGTTTACAATGCTTAAATCCAGACCAATTACACAATATTATGGTTTTACAGAAGAAGAAGTCATGATGCTGTGCAGGCAATACAACATGGATTATGAGAGCATGAAAGCCTGGTACAATGGCTATCTGATAGATGGTTTGCATATGTATAATCCGAATTCTGTGTCGATGGCACTTAATTACAGGGATTTTGATTCTTATTGGAAAAACACATCATCATTTGAGTCAATCAATACATTTATAAACATGAATTATGAGGGCTTGAGGGATGATATTGTAAATATGCTGTCAGGGAAAAAATTATATGTAAACACCGAAACTTTTCAGAATGATTTTTCTACTGTTTCCTCAAAGGATGAAGCTTTGACAGCTCTGATTCATTTGGGATATCTGGGATATGACAGAGAGGAAGAGAGTGCATTTATTCCAAATTATGAAGTGAAAAAGGCATATCAGGCAGCCCTGTGCACAGGAAATTGGGGGAAAATTGGAAAATCAATTGCCAGATGCGATGAATTGTTAAGGGCTACAATTAATTGTGACAGTGATAAAGTGGCAGAAATAATTGAGCTTGCACATGAATCATATACATCTGTTTTGAGATATAATGATGAAAACTCATTAAGCTGCGTTCTGACAATGGCTTATTTTACAGCACCTGCATATTACAATATTGTCAGAGAAATGCCGGCGGGTAAAGGATATGCAGATATGGTATTTATACCAAGAGAAAATGCCGGAAAACGCCCGGCAATTATAATTGAATTAAAATGTGATAAGACTGCCGAGGCTGCAGTTAAACAGATTAAGGACAGGCGCTATGAGGGAGCACTGGCAGGTTATAAGGGAAAGCTTCTTTTGGTTGGAATCAATTATGATAGTCAAAATGGTGAAAAAAAGCATCATACCTGCGTCATAGAGGAATATGAAAAATAAGCACATTTCCCTATTGACGAATACCCTGCGTTGACATATCATAGCATATAAGTGAAAGGGAGTAGCCGGCACGAGAGTGCTTACTTATCCGTCAGTACGATTGCTTATACATATATTACAGCAATCCGGAGAGTGATTAAATGGCGAGACTTTTGTTGTTTTATACAGCAGAAGTGTCGCCTTTTTTGTATATAAAAGCCTTCTGCTGATAGGACATAGCTGTAACTATCAATTAATCAGGCATCCTTAAAAAGGACGGCAGAGGGAGGAAAATTATGATTTTTGTAGCAATTTTACTGCTTGTAGCAGGCTTTGTAGCACTGGTGAAGGGCGCGGATGTATTTGTGGATGGAGCTGCGGCGCTCGCCGGGAAATTTGGTATTCCGCAGCTTGTGATTGGACTGACGATTGTGGCGATGGGGACGTCGCTGCCGGAGGCGGCAGTCAGCATCACTGCAGGAATAAAGGGTAATGCGGGTATCACTGTAGGTAATATAGTCGGCAGCAATATACTAAATATCCTTATAATCCTGGGAGTGACGGCACTCATCACAAATGTAGCCATACAAAAAACTACCTTCAAATACGAGATACCGTATATGCTTCTTATCACAGCAGTGCTTCTCGTGATGGGAATGACAGGTAATGAAATTACATTCATTGAGGGAGTTATACTGTGGGTTTTATTTATTGCATATCTGCTTTACCTGTATTTTCTGGCAAAAAAGGGCAATGACAGCGGTGATGAGCAACCGGTAAAGCTATATCCGGTATGGAAATGCCTGCTCTTTATTGTGCTGGGCGGTGTTTGTGTCGTAATTGGAAGCCAGCTTGTCGTAAACGGTGCCACAACCATAGCAAGAGCCTGCGGCATGAGTGAGCGCTTTATCGGACTGACAATCGTTGCATTCGGCACATCACTGCCGGAGCTCGTTACATCTGTTTCAGCAGCACGCAAGGGAAATGCAGGAATTGCAATAGGAAATATAGTCGGCAGCAATATTTTCAATATACTCTTTGTAATCGGAACAGTAGCTCTCATTTGTCCGGTACCGTTTGAGAGCAGGTTTGTGATTGATACAGTTGTGGCAATACTGTGCGGTGTGCTACTGTGGGGCGGTACGATAAGACATAAAGAGCTTAGAAAGCCATGCGGAGTGGTGATGCTGCTTTGCTATGCGGCATATTTTGTATATCTGGCAGCTATGTAATGATGTGTTTTCGCAATTGCCATGACTGTGTCAAAAAAGAGTGGGATGAAGAGATAAAAATTAAATATAGCAAACTGTCAATAATTGTGCATACAAATTAGCGCTTTAACATCAAAATGATTGTGATTTTACAATAAATATAAACAATTAATTAAAAATAGCACTCTAACTTGACAAGTGCTGATTGCAGGTGTATAACGTAGTCAGAACGAACGGAAGGAAGCGATTATAATGGATAAAAACCCAAAGCATCCATTGAAGAAAAAGAATAAGGCAGATGCAAAGAAGCATCAGAAGCACGTATACGAATAGCAGCTTCCGTTAAGGAATACTATCCAGTAAGCACAATGTACCCCAGCCCGTCACAGGGTTGGGGTATTTTGTGTTTTTGGAAGTATTTTCAGAGACAGCCCTTGAGAAAGCTGTGAATACATTTTCACCTGCACCTTTTATGAGAGAAGCTTTAAGCTTGTCGCCATACATATAGAGGTCATTTCCACGCACAATGCCCCATTCCATCAGGAGCGCTGCCGCACCGGTCACAAACGGTGCAGCCATAGATGTCCCTGTTTTTGAAGTGTAGCCTCCGGTGTTTGAACATGAAATAATGTCCACACCGGGCGCAATTATATCAGGCTTTATGCTGTCAAAGGCCCAGGTATAGCCTCGGCCGGAAAAGGCAGCTGTGCGGTTTGTGCGGCTGTCATAGGCTCCGACAGAGATGACATTTTGTGAGGTCGAGGGGATGGTCAGGGTGATATCGGGTGATGCATTGATAAATGAGGTCTGTGCATTGCGCAGAGCACCTGACGGCAGCCATATATCCCATGAACCGTCCTTTACAGATATGGGCACAAGCGATATTTTCCAGATGCCGGGTGAGATGTATTCTGCTCCCATGAGTTCAATGAATATTTCCTGAAAGGGAGAGTAGGGTGAGGGACCGCCGCCTGTTATATATATGTCTGTCCCATCGAGCCGGTATCTGTATGTAAAGCCTTTTGCCTGATTGGTAATTGTATCTGGAATCTCCAGCATATCATTATTTGGGGCGGTAATTTGCAGCTGTATCTCATCCCAGTATTTCTTCCATAAATCTATGGAAAGAGATGGCTCAGGATAGCCTATCGCAAGCTCTGCATCGGCAGGGTATGATCTGCCGTTTGCATGACCAAAGCCGGCTCCGTCGTTACCTGAGCCGACAGAGACCGCGCAGCGGTAGTTTTCTGCTATATAGTCCAGGTATGTTTCAAGCAGTGAGGTACCGCTGTGCGAGCCGTTACTTGTGCCAAAGCTTAGGTTTATGGCTATAGGCATATTCATATCGATGGATTTTCTTATGCAAAAGTCGACTGCCAGCATAATCTGTGTGGTTGTGGGAAAGCTGGCACCGCCTGAGGTTTTGAGTTTTACGATTATAAGAGTGCTTTCATAAGCAACACCGCGGTATTTTGTGTTTTGTTCATTATCATTACCATTTCCGTTTCCGGCAGCGATTCCTGCCACATGAGTGCCGTGCCCGGATATGTCGATGCTTGGGCAGATGCGCTGCATTTCTAAGCTGTTTTCTGCATTTATGGCTTTGGTGATTGTATCGCGGTCATATAAGGTGCCGAAAGGGATGATATCACTGCGTGAGGAATCATCGGAAACAGTCTGGTCCCACAGATAGGCGATTCTGCTTACACCATCCTGTATAAAAGCCGGATGGGCATAGTAAATTCCGGAGTCGATAATGCCTATGAGCACGCCTTTTCCGGTCAGATTATATGGATTGGTGTGTACGGGAGTGATGCATGAGGCCTGCGAGCCCTCGTATACATCGTAGTTAAACTGCTTTGGCTTTTCCATATATATGATTTCATCGCACAGGGCGACGGTATTTACAAGGGATTTTTCAATTACAAGCACCGCATAGTTTCCAAGCAGCTTTGTGATGAGTACAGAAGGATATTTTTCTTTTATTTTTTCGATGTCACCGACATATTTTACTATCACTTCCCAGCTGTCACTCTCCGGCAGATAGCCGCTTGAAAGCCCTCCCTCTTTACCGAGCTCATAAGGGGTGGACAGCAGGGCGGCGGACAGCTGTGGAGAAATTTTCTCACTAAATGCTATTTCCATACTAACCTCCATTTTTTATTAGTAAAATATTAAAAAAATCTTAAAAGACAGATGCAATATATATTTGGTATGATTAATTCATAATCAATCAATTAATTATAAGAAACCGGGAGGTCGAAATGAGTAAAAAGAAAAAGATTATCATTTCAGTGATTGCAGTTGTGCTGATTATAGCAGTTATTGTGTCAGCTGTTGTCATTGCAATGACAAAGGGAAAGAATGCAAAAAAGTCATCGGGGGTGTATGCAAACAAGGTCTCTGATGTCATGTATCAGGCGGGAAGCACTGACAGGTACAGCGGTGTCGTGGAAGCAGCCGATAGCATGGATATCAAGGCTGATAGTGAGAAAAAAGTAAAGGATATTCTCGTGTCAGAGGGTGATGAGGTACAGGTGGGTACACCTCTTTTTACCTATGATACAAAGGATCTTGCTGCGAAAAAGGAAAGTGCCACGCTTGAGCTTGAGAGCTTAAACAATACGCTTTCCGGCTATGATGCCCAGATAGAGCAGCTCAACAAGGAAAAGAAGGAAGCGTCAAAGGATCAGCAGCTTGACTATACACTGCAGATTCAGCAGGTGCAGACACAGCAGAAGCAGACACAGTACGATGTTGCCACGAAGAAGGCAGAGATAGAAAAGTACGATGAGAGCATCAAAAATGCCACTGTAAATAGCACAATGGTCGGTGTTGTTAAGAAAATCAATGAGAATCAGAGTGCAGACACAGCAGATTCTGCATTTATGACAATTGTTGCCACCGGCGATTACAGGGTAAAGGGCACAATCGATGAGCAGAGCTTTTTAAACAGCGGACTGGCAGAGGGGCAGGCAGTTATCGTACGCTCAAGAGTTGATGAGTCAAAGACCTGGCAGGGTACCATCAGCAAGGTTGACACTGAGAATCCTCAGACTGATAACAGCAATTCAGGCATGTATGATGATGGAAACAGCGAGCAGAAGGCCTCAAAGTACAACTTCTATGTGCAGCTTACAGGCACAGGCGATATGCTTTTAGGACAGCATGTATATGTGGAGCCGGATTTTGGACAGACACAGATGAAGGAAGGCATATGGATTGATGAGAGCTACGTTGTAAAGGATGGCGATGATGCATATGTCTGGACACTTAATAAAAAGGATAAGCTTGAGAAGACAAAGGTTGAGCTTGGAGACTATGACGAGAATCTCATGATGTATGAAATCAAATCAGGGCTTTCAAAGGATGACTACATAGTATGGGCATCTGATGACCTTTATGAGGGTGAGCCGGCACAGACATGGGACGATTACATTGAAAATGGCGGCGATGAAGATACAGCCTACGACGATATGGGTACAGAAGCTCTTGATGACCAGGTGCTTGAGGGCACTGAGGGCGGTCCGGTTGATGATGGCACAATGGACGAAGGTGCTGCAGATGCCACCGGTTCAGGTGACGCGGAGGTACAGTAGATGATTCTAGAACTCCAGCATATTTACAAAAACTACGACCAGGATAAGCTTGTGGTGCCGGTTTTAAAGGATGTTTCACTCCAGATTGAGGAGGGAGAGTACGTGGCAATCATGGGGCCGTCGGGCTCTGGCAAGACCACTCTCATGAATATTGTGGGATGTCTTGATCTGCCAACATCGGGCACATATATACTTGACGGCAGACAAGTCAGTGAGCTCAAGGAAAAGGAGCTTACGAGAGTCAGACGGGATACAATAGGATTTGTATTCCAGAATTTCCAGCTCATGCCGCGTGAGAGCGCACTTGACAATGTATGCCTGCCACTCATATATGCCGGTGTGAGCAAAAAGGACAGAAGGCAGATGGGTATGGAGGCATTGGAGCGCGTAGGGCTTTCAGACAGGGCTGATTTTAAGCCAACACAGCTTTCAGGAGGACAGAAGCAGCGAGTGGCGATAGCGAGAGCTATGGTAAATCATCCAAAGCTTCTGCTTGCGGATGAGCCTACGGGAGCACTTGACTCAAAGTCAGGCAGGCAGGTGCTTGAGCTCTTTGAGAGCCTTAATGAGTCCGGCGTGACGGTTGTCATGATTACACACGACAGAAAGGTTGCCGAGCAGGCAAAGCGCATCGTCCATATTATAGATGGTGAGATAACAGAGGAAGGACAGGAGGCAGGTAATGAAAAAGAAAAAGAGAATTAAGATCATTATAATAGCTGTCCTTGTAGTTGCAGTTGTAGCGGGAAGCATCACAGGAGTGGTTTATTACAAGAACTCCAAGGGGCTTGCTTCCGTCATGAGTGTTTCAATGATCAGCACGACAAACGACAACACATCCATGACCAGTGAGGGAATGGTGTGTGACGATGCATGTCAGACAATCAATTTAAAGGATGGACAGAAGGTGACAGAGGTTTATGTCACAAAGGATCAGCAGGTAAAGGCCGGAGATAAGCTCCTTGCATATGATGTGACGAGTCTTTCACTCTCGGTTGAGATGAAGCAGCTTGAGATACAGAGTCTTGAGAACCAGCTTGTATCGGAAAAGCAGAAGCTTGATAAGCTAAAGAATACCAAGCCGGTTGCAAAGCAGCCTGAGACTCCTGTTACACCTGAGCCACAGCCTGACACACAGCCGGCTGCACCTGAGCAAAAGCCTGATGAACAGCATGATGTGATATCGGATTTGTCAGAGGCTAAGGGAAGCGGTACAGAGGTCGATCCTTATGTATTTACATGCACAGAGGCTTCATATGTAGCCGGATCGCTTTTGAATACACTTGCTGATAAGAGTGCGGTAGCCCGGTTTGTAATAGGAGATGCTAACGCGCCTGATATGGAGCTTATCGTAAGAGGAGATAAGCTTGGCAGCTATGATGACAGCGATGAGATAAAGCTTTTCCTTGCAGGTTCAATTACAGCAGGAAATGCTTCTGCTGATACAGCAGTAAATGAGCCGTCAGATGCCGCAGCAGACAATGCCACAGAACAGGCCACACAGACAGAAGCTGATACCGCAGCAGAAGAAAAGACATACACAGCAGATGAGCTTAAGGATGCCATAAAGGAGCAGACAAGAAGTGTTGCAGATGTTGATTTACAAAAGAGAATTGCACAGGCTGATTTAAAGGAACTGCAGAGCGAGCTTGAGGATGGCGTGGTATATGCAAAGAAGGATGGAATTGTGACAACAGTTTGCGATCCTGCCAATCCACCTCAGGACGGTACACCGTTCCTGCAGCTTTCAGGAGCCTCAGGACTGTATATCAGCGGAACAATCGGTGAGCTGGATCTGGATACAGTAAAGGTAGGGCAGAGCGTATCAGCAGTCAACTACATGACAGGTGATACCTATGAGGGCACGATATCAGAGATAAGCAATGTGCCGTCAGACAGTGTTAACTACTATGGAGACAGCAATCCAAACTCATCATTCTATGAGTACACTGCATACATTGAGAATCCGCAGAATCTCAAAAAGGGCGATTCGCTGCAGCTTACTATAGATACGTCATCAGAGGGATCTGACAGTGGTCTTTATATCGACAAGTCATATGTCAGAACAGAGAATGGACAGTCATATATATACAAGGATGACAACGGAAAGCTCAAAAAGCAGTCTGTCAAAACAGGCAAGTCGCTCTGGGGCTCATATGTGGAGATAAAGTCAGGCCTGACAAATGATGACTATATCGCATTCCCGTATGGAGTCAGAGAAGGCGAGAAAACCAAGGTGTCCGAAGATGGTATGTATTAGTTTAGCAGGGAGGATTAAAGATGCTTGAAAATATTAGATTGTCCTTTAGGGGAATCTGGTCACATAAGATGCGTTCGTTTCTGACTATGCTTGGAATCATCATCGGAATTGCAGCAATTATTGCGATTGTTTCCACAATTCAGGGCACAAACGAACAGATAGAAAAGAACCTTATAGGTTCAGGAAGTAATAACGTAAAGGTCACACTGCAGAAGGATGGTTATGATATGGATCTGTCATATGATTCGGCGCCGGCAGGAGTGACAGAGGTATCGGCTGCCACACTTGACAGCATAAAGGAGCTCGACCATGTGCAAAATGCAGCACTTTACCGCACAAGACAGGCTTACAATGCAGTATATTATCTGAACACGGCGCTTTCAGGCGGCAATATAACAGGTGTCGATGACGGATATTTCGACACAGCAAGCTATGTAGTCATGAAGGGCAGAGGCTTCTCAAAGAATGATTATGCAAAGGCCCGCAGGGTGGCTCTTATCGACGAGAGCGTGGAGAGCAGCCTGTTTTCAGGAGAGAGCGCGCTCGGCAAGACAGTAGAGATACAGGGATATCCGTTTACAGTAGTCGGTGTAGTCACGGAAAAGGACAGCTATGACCTGGTAATAAATTCAATGGATGATTACTATATGTATGCCTATGATGACAGCCAGGGCAATGTATTTGTGCCAAGCGGCACATGGCCTGTCATATTTGGCTATGATGAGCCGCAGAACCTTTTGCTTAAGGCAGACAGCACCGATACCATGGCTACAGTGGGAAAGGCAGCTGAGGAGATACTTAACAGCAGCTTAAATGTCACAGACGGCTCTGATGTGACTTACAAGGCACAGGATTTACAGGAGCAGGCAAAGCAGATACAGCAGCTCAGTCAGTCAACCAACATGATGCTCATCTGGATTGCCGGAATATCACTGCTCGTCGGCGGTATCGGCGTCATGAATATCATGCTTGTGTCAGTCACAGAGCGTACCTCAGAGATAGGACTTAAAAAAGCAATCGGAGCAGGAAAGGGAGCAATCCTTGGTCAGTTCCTCACAGAGGCTGTTGTGCTCACAAGTCTTGGAGGCTTGGTGGGAGTGCTGGTCGGAGTGATACTCTCGAAGGTCATTTCAATGCTAAACGGCACGCCGACAGCGATAAGCCCGGCAGCAGCTATACTTGCGGTGCTTTTTTCGATGGCAATCGGAATCATATTCGGTATGCTTCCGTCATACAAGGCAGCGAACCTAAACCCGATTGATGCTCTGCGCCATGAGTAATTTTATTGAAACAGCTGCTATTGTGAAAAAAATAACAATTCTTTGTATTTTGATGAATACAAGGGTAGAAAAATTTTAAAAAATTTTGTAGAATGTTCCTAGTAGATAAATACTAGGAGCATTTTTTTAGAGGAATCAGGTCATGTGATATGGGAAGTGTCACATGATGTAATGATTCTTCTAAGTATGTAATTTATTAGGTAACAAAATATACATTATTTTAAGGAAAAGGAGATAATATGTACGCTGACGAAAACGTAATCAAAATCAAACATGCAGTTTTGCTTGAGGTCGCAAAGGCTGCATTTGCAGGTAACCTCGATGAGATCAGAGATGACATCCCATTTACACTGATTCCGGGACCGACACCTCAGTTCCGTTGCTGTATCTACAAGGAGAGAGAGATCATCCGTCAACGTGTCAGACTTGCAGAGGGTAAAGCACCAAGCGCGAACGATGATGGCAATATCATCCAGGTAATCAGCTCAGCATGTGAGGATTGCCCGATTTCAAGCTACACAGTTACTGAGAACTGTCAGAACTGTCTTGGCAAGGCTTGTATCAATGCATGTAAGTTCGGAGCAATTGAGGCAGGACGTCTCCGCTCACATATCGACCCACAGAAGTGTAAGGAGTGTGGACGCTGTGCACAGGCATGTCCTTACAACGCTATCGCTCATTTAAAGAGACCATGTAAGTTCTCTTGCCCTGTAAATGCCATTACATACAATGAGTACGGTATTTCAGTGATTGATGAGAGCAAATGTATCAGATGTGGTAAGTGTATCCACAGCTGTCCATTCGGAGCTATCGGATCAAAGACATACATCGTAGATGTAATCGATGCAATCAAGTCAGAGAACAAGCATGTATACGCTATGGTTGCACCGGCAGCAGAGGGACAGTTTGGAGTAAACATCACTATGAACAGCTGGAAGAAGGCCATGCAGGCAGTTGGCTTCAACGGTTTTGTTGAGGTAGCACTCGGAGGAGATATGACAGCAGCATACGAGGCTGATGAGTGGCTTGAGGCATACGAGGCAGGAGAGAAGAAGGTTACATCATGCTGTCCTGGATTTGTAAATATGGTTAGAAAGCACTATCCTGAGCTTGCTGACAAGATTTCTACAACTGTTTCACCAATGTGTGCAGTATCAAGAATGATCAAGGCAAAGGATCCTGATGCAGTTACAGTATTCATCGGACCATGTGTTGCCAAGAAGTCAGAGGTACATGATCAGAAGATAGAGGGCAATGCAGACTATGTACTTACCTTCAGTGAGATTCGTGCTATTATGAAGGCAAAGGGAGTACAGCTTGAGGCTGATGACACCTCATACCAGGAGGGCTCAGTATACGGTAAGCGTTTCGCAAACTCAGGCGGAGTTACAGCAGCCGTAATCGAGAGCATGAAGGAAAAGGGAGAGGATGTTGATTGCAAGGTTTGCAAGGCAAACGGAGCAGCAGAGTGTAAGAAGGCACTTCTGCTCATGAAGGCAGGCAAGCTTCCTGAGAACTTCATCGAGGGAATGGCATGTGAAGGCGGCTGTGTAGGCGGACCAAGCTCATACAATGACATGGTGTCTACAAAGAAGTTCCGTGATGATCTCTTAAGCAGAGCAGATGACAGAAAGATTCGTGACAACATCGCCAACTACCATATGGAGACATTTGAGATGCACCGCAAGGAGCAGTAATAAAATAATTGTTACAGCATAAGTTTTTTAAAACCCCCGGCTTGTCCGGGGGCTTTTTGTGATTGTGAATATCTGCAAAAAGATATGTGGTTAGTCATATTGAGAATTGAATAGTAACTAAGATATTAAATAAATTAAGTACATATTACGACTCTATCACAGGTTTTCGGGATAAAGAAACAATTGTAACACAACTGAAATATATGAAGCCAACATTAAGAAATTCTCAAGGAATTTGCAGTAGCAAAAAAGATTGTTTAACGCTATAATAGATATTGCTTGAAATAATATTATCAGGTTTGAGTAATAATATAGAGAGAATAATTATAAAATGCTAAAGAGGATTGTAAAAATGGACAAAAATAAAAAGATGATTATTGGGATACTTGTGGCTGCAATAGTTTTGGTGGTGGCGTTTATAGTATATATCACATGCTTTGATTCACACATTGAGTTCAGCAGCAAGTTTAAAAACGGTATCACTGTTGAGTATGGCAAAAAGTTTGAGGAGCCCAAAATCAAGGCGTATGTCAGAGGCAGGCTTATAAACCGCAAGGGAAAAGAAATAAAATGTACTATAGACAGTAATGTCGATGCGACAAAGACAGGTTCATACGAGATAAAGGTAACGGCTCAATACGGTAAAAAAACAGCGACACAGACCATAAAGGTTGAGGTGAGGGATAAGAAGGCTCCGGAGATTGCATTAAATGGTGATGCAGAGATGACTGTAGAGGCAGGCAGCGAGTTCAGTGACCCGGGATATACGGCAACAGACAACTATGATGGGGATCTGACAGACAAGGTATCTGTCACAGGAGCTGTCGATACATCAAAGCCGGGAGACTATGAGATAAAGTACAGTGTCGCAGATTCGTCAAAGAATGAGAGCGAGGTCAAAAGGACTGTGCATGTCACAGATACCACGGCACCGCAGATTAAGCTCTCAGGTGATGATTTTGTGTCAGTTAAAAAAGGCGATAAATACAGTGATCCGGGATATACGGCAACAGACAACTGTGACGGAGATATCACAGACAGTGTCAAGGTATCAGGAGATAAGGTAGATAAGGATAAGGCAGGAAAGTATACTGTGACCTATGAGGTATCAGATTCATCAGGAAATAAGGCTACAGCTACAAGAGTGGTAAGTGTGTATGATCCGGCTGCCACGGCAGACACGGTAAATCCGGGCAACAAGATTATTTATCTGACCTTTGACGATGGTCCCGGAAAGTATACACAGGGGCTATTAGATGTGCTTGATAAATACAATGTAAAGGCCACCTTCTTTGTTACAAATACACATCCTGACTATCAGAACATGATAGCAGAGGAGGCAAAGAGAGGACATACAGTGGCTATCCACTCTGCCAGCCACAAATACAACCAGATATATACAAGTGAGCAGGCATTTTTTGATGACCTTGAGCAGATGAACAGTATCATAAAGGCACAGACAGGAAATGATGCGTCAATCATCAGATTCCCGGGTGGCTCATCAAATACTGTGAGCAAGGATTATTGTCCGGGCATTATGACACAGCTCGTAAATGATGTGACAGCAAGAGGACTTTTATATTGTGACTGGAATGTATCGAGCGGAGATGCAGACCCCAAGCCAATCAGCACGGAACAGGTGGTACAGAATGTCATCTCCGGTGTGCAGAGCCATAATGTATCAGTTGTATTGCAGCATGACATAAAGGAATTCAGTGTCAATGCGGTCGAGCAGATCATCCAGTGGGGACAGGCGAATGGTTACACATTTTTACCTCTTACCACGAGTTCACCGATGTCTCATCATCGCATAAACAACTAAAAGCACCAAAACAATAAAAAAGCACAAAAAAGAAGAGTTCGAAATGAACTCTTCTTTTTTAATCATGATTCTTATATCTTATTCCCCAATTAACATTTTTGTAACTATAATTTTACCTAAATATATAATAAAGAAAAAGGTACATAGAAACTAGATTGCCTGAGGGGTCAAAATTATTTAACTACCTCAACGTTAACTGCCTGTGGACCTTTAGCGCCATCAGTGATATCGAACTCTACTGCTGCACCTTCCTCGAGAGTTTTGAAGCCCTCCATGTTAAGTCCTGAGAAATGTACGAATACATCCTTTCCGTCCTCGGCTGTGATGAATCCGTAACCTTTTTGGTTATTGAACCATTTTACTGTACCTTTGCTCATCGAAAGTACCTCCAAATAATAATAATGCTGCTTACGCAACTAACGTTAGAATAGCATAACAGGTTTAAGATGTAAAGCAATAAAGTCAAAGTTCTTTAAAGTTTATGTCATTATTTGCTAAAAATTTCATTACAAGCTTATCCCATTCACCGTCTAAGGTCTTATCAGCTGAAAAAATATTGTAGGATATTCCGGTTGTCAGAGTCAGAAGCTGGCTCTGATACCTGATATTAATGAAAAAACCACTGATATCGGACACGGTGAAAGCAGAGTGCAGACTGCTTAGGGTGTGCTCCATGTTTTCAGGTGAAAGCAGAAAGACAAACTTGAATGACGATGGAGTCTGTCTGCCCTTTATCAGGTCAAAGCAGTTTGTGCGAAGCATCCTAAAGGGGAGTATGCTATAGCCAGCTATACCATTTTCCTCAAGCTCTGTGGAGCTGTAAAAGCCCTTTTGCAGGTGACCATCTATGACGTATGAGGCTGCCTTTGTGATGACGGCCTCCTGGAGCAGGAAGTTGTCAAAGATTTCCGTGCGAAGCAGCTTGTTCATAAAGTCCTTTGTGTCTGTCAGTTCAATTGATATCATAATTTCTCCTCATTTTCCACATTGTATGTGACAGCGAATGATTGTTCTAAGTGGTTTTGAATAGTTATCGATTATTATATCATACATCAGATTCGCAGATTATGCCATAAAAATAGATATAAAAATAGCTTTAAAAATAAAGCCTGTTCAACTGGAATAATTGTAAAGTCCGTGGTAGAATAAATGCGTTATGCAATGAAAACAGGAGGCAATCCATGAAACAGGAAAAATTATTTGATTTACTAAAAGCGGCTGTTTCACCATGCGAGTGTGTGAAGGCTGCAAAGCAGGAGCTTTTGGAAAACGGATTTGAGGAGATAGATTATACAGGCGACTGGAAGCTTGTGCGCGGTGGCAGGTATGTCTTAAATCACCATGATACGACCATGTTTGCGTTTACTGTAGGAAGCGGCTACAACAAAAAGGATATGGTGCGGATAGCGGCAGCTCACACAGACTATCCATATCTTCGCATAAAGCCAAATCCGGATTTTATGACAAATTCATATGCACAGGTCAATGTAGAGGTGTATGGAGGACCGATTTTAAACACATGGTTTGACAGACCTCTCGGAGTGGCAGGGCGTGTGGCTGTAAGGAGTGAGGATGTGTTTAATCCACGTATGGTGCTCTACAGGTCCAAAAAGCCCGTCATGATTATTCCAAATCTTGCCATTCATATGAACAGAGATGTGAATAAGGGAGTCGAGATAAATAATCAGGTGGATCTGATGCCGGTGCTTGATTCAATACCTGAGGATGAAAGGACCACGGATTATTTCCTTAGCTTTCTGGCTAGAGAGCTGTCTGTGGAAAAGAGCGATATCATAGACTTTGAACTCAATACATTTTGTATGGAGGAGCCTTGCTTTGTCGGTGTGAATGACACCATGATTTCATCACCGAGAATCGACAACCAGTCATCCTGCAGGGCACTTCTTGATGCGATAGAGTATGGAAACAGAGCTGATGGAATAAACATCATAGCGCTTTTCGACCATGAGGAGATTGGAAGCAACAGTAAGCAGGGAGCTGCCTCTATAATGCTTCACGATATGCTCAGGCGTATTTTAAGAAATATGGACCTTTCAGAAAACGAGATAGATGAGAGCATATATGATGCCATGCTTTTGTCTGTCGATGTGGCACATGCGCTTCATCCTAATAAAAAGGAAAAGCTGGATATCACAAATAAGCCTGTCATGGGAAAGGGCTTTTGTATCAAGCAGGCATGCTCGCAGTCGTATGCTACGGATGCACAGGCTATCGCCATTCTCTGTCAGCTGTGTGATGAAAAGGGAATACCGTACCAGCGCTTTGTGAACCGCTCGGACAGCCGTGGTGGCAGCACACTTGGCTCGATTGCAGGTACGCTTTTGCCGGTAAAGACAGTGGATATAGGTATACCTATTCTTGCCATGCACTCAGCCTGTGAGCTGATGGGAGCACGCGACATGAAAGCCTTAAGCGACTGCGTGACGGCCTTTTTCGGGTACCATTAAAGGGCAGATAACCATTATGGAAAAATAAATACAGAAACCTCTTGCATAAGTTTAGTTTTAGTGTTAATATGACGTAGTAATGAAAACTACTTGTTACGGAATGAAATAACTTTTAAAAAAGTAATTTAAACTTTTATTATCATATAGTGCAGGAGGAATAGATATGTATAAGATTATAATAGATAGCTGTGGTGAGCTCACAGATAGCCTTAAGAAGGATGGACATTTTTGCAATGTGGCACTCGAACTGGATGTTGACGGATACAGGATCCGCGATGATGAGAGCTTTGACCAGCATGATTTCTTAAGAAGAGTAAAGGAGAGTGTAAAGGGACCAAAGTCGTCATGCCCGTCTCCTGAGGAATATATGCAGGCCTTTGAGGGAGAGGCTGATCATATCTATGTTGTCACACTTTCGGGCAAGCTCAGCGGCTCATACAACAGCGCTGTTTTAGCAGTCAATCTGTACAAAGAGGAGCATGCGGACTCTGATAAGAAAATCTATGTATTCAATTCCCGCTCAGCATCTATCGGCGAGACACTAATAGGCATGAAGGTACAGGAGCTTGAGGAAAGTGGACTTTCATTTGATGAGATTGTAAAGAAGACTGAGGAGTATATAGCTTCAATGAATACATTCTTTGTGCTTGAGACACTTGATACATTAAGAAAGGCAGGACGATTAAGCAACCTGAAGGCTTTTGTGGCCAGCACTTTAAATATAAAGCCTGTCATGGGCTCAACAGATGAAGGCTCAATCCAGCAGCTTGGCCAGGCTAGAGGCATGAAGAGGGCACTTGCCAAGATGGTAGAGGATGTTGTGGCTGCCACAAAGGACTGTGAGCACAGGATTCTTGCAATTTCACACTGCAACTGCCCGGAGCGTGCACAGTATGTGAAGGCATGCCTTGAGAAGCTTGCCGGATTTAAAAAGATTGTCATTGTGGATACAGCCGGCATCTCAAGCATGTACGCAAATGACGGAGGAATTATTATAGCAGTATAAGGATATGGTCTTTATTTTATCGGCCGGATATATTATAATGATGGCATGGGAAATTTAGATTACACACAGGTTTTAAACAAAATAGAAAACACACGCCGTTTCGGCAATGAGCCGGGAGTGGTGGTGACAGCACAGGTCATAAAGGTGCTGAGAGAAAAAGGAAAGCAAAAGCGCATAATACCGTATATCCATGTGGCAGGCACCAATGGAAAGGGCTCGGTGTGCGCTTTTTTTTCTAGTATATTAAAAAAAGAGCATATGAGGGTAGGCACGTTTGTATCACCGCATCTGGTGGATTTTGAGGAGCGCATCACGGTTGACGGGCGTATGATACCTAAGGAGGATGTCACAAGGCTTGGAAACTATCTGCTTGATATAGATTTTGGCATAGGGCTTACGATGTTTGATTACTGCCTTGCTATGGCTCTTTTGTACTTTGAGGAGCAGCAGTGCGATTATATGGTCATTGAGACAGGGCTTGGTGGCAGGCTTGACTCAACAAATGCAATCGGCACACCGCAATGTGCCATTATTACAAAGATAGGCTATGACCATATGGCTATCCTTGGCAGTGATATAGCTGATATAGCGGCTGAGAAGGCCGGTATCATAAAGGAAAACAGTGCAGTGGTGGTGGAACAGCAGGATAAACGTGCCATGCAGGTAATTGAGCAGGAAGCGCAAAAAAAGCATGCAAGGATAATCACTGTGGAGCAAAGCGATATAGCACGCTGCAGCGGCTACGCACTGAGGCTTTGCGGCACATTTCAGTGGGAGAATGCAGCAGCGGCAGAGCTTGCAGCGCGGTATGTGCTGGGAAAGCACTATGGCGGGCCGGAATACGAAATGCAATATGATAAGACTGGGCCAAAGAGCGAGAAAACAGATCTGAATGACAGGATAAAGAGTGCACTTGAAGAGGCTGTGTGGCCGGGACGCATGGAGATAGTATCAAAGGAGCCGTTTCTGCTGGTGGACGGAGCACACAACAGCAATGGAGTTGATGCGCTTAAGGAAAGCCTCATGCAGATGTATCCGGGTGAGAGGTTTTGTTTTTTCATGGGAGTCATGGCTGATAAGGACTATGATGTGATGATACGTGAGATTTTACCACTTGCTGAGGAGTTTTATACAGTGACACCGGATTCAGACAGAGCACTGCAGGCATCGAACCTTGCTGATTTTATCAGAAAAGAGGGAGTTAAGGCAACAGAGCTTTCAGGAGTTGATGAGATAAGAGGGCACCTGAAAAGAGATACGAAAAATGTTGCATTTGGCTCATTGTATTTTATTGGGGAGCTTAAACAGCACCGGATATAAACACCGGATATAAGAGGATGATTTATGGCTGATATTTTAAGAATTTTTAAAAGAGATATGTGTGGCATATTCCGAAATGTGCTTGTACTCATTATAGTTATAGGACTGTGCGTGCTGCCGGCGCTGTATGCATGGTTTAATATCTATGCCAACTGGGACCCGTATGGCAACACCGGAAATATAGCAATTGCAGTAGTCAATCTGGACAAGGGCTGGACGAAGAATGACAGCGAAACTGTCAATATGGGCGATGGTGTGGTAGAGTCATTAAAGCAAAAGGATACTATAGGCTGGAAATTTGTTAAATCAGAGGAAAAGGCTGTTGAGGGTGTTAAGTCAGGCAGATATTATTCTGCACTTGTCATAGATGAGCAGTTTACCTACAGCATGTATAATGGTGTAGCTGACAATATTGAAAATCCAAGGATTACCTACTATCTCAACGACAAGAAAAATGCTGTTGCGACAAAGATAACGGACAGTGCAGCAAGTGCTGTTAAATCAAGTATTAATAAGCAGTTTATAAAGGTGCTTGCAGAGCGGGTATTTAAGGAGACCAACGTAATATCCGATGACGTGAAGGAAAAGGATGCTGTGGGGCAGATGACCGGTAAGCTTGAAGCGGTATCTGAGAGTCTTGCTCAGTACGATGCCATGATAGATACGTTTATTGACGGAAATAAGGCATTGTCACAGGTGTCTAAAGAAACAGGCGAAGCACTCAAAGATGGGCAGGACAAGCTTGCAAATGGCACAGACAGGCTTGAAGAGAGCAAAAATGATCTGCAGTCCACCAGACAATCCTTCGACAGCTTTAGCGCAGATATCACATCGGCATTAGCAAAGGTGAAGAGCTCGATTGATGATATATCAAAGCAGATTTCAGATGCAAATCTGTCACAGGATGTAAATACTATTCAAAGTGATGTGAAAAATATTAAACAGTCAGCGGGTGCTTTGAAAGGTAATATTGACACTCTTGAGGACAAAATCAACAAAATAAAGCCGGATATGGACGATACCCATGTCGGCACACTTATTTCCAATATAGAGCTTGTCAAGGAACAGATAAAGAGCATGATAGAAAGCACACAGTCTGTGGATTTATCGGGAAAAACACAGAATTCTGCAGAAACACTTAAGAGCGTAATGTCGGCTCTTTCATCGACCGCGTCAGCAGTGAATGATACATATACCTCACAGATAGTGCCACAGGTGGACGGCATGATAAGCAGTATGTCGTCTGTTCTTGATTCAATGCAGACCACACTTGGCAATCTAAGTCAGACATCAGGCTCCATGGCGCAGGTGTTTGACGGAGTGGACAGTACGCTTGATACACTCAATATGAGCATGACACAGCTTAAGGGGGTCATAGAATCAGCATCTGACAAGATAAATACGACACTCGACAAGCTTGAATCAGCCTCTGAGGATGAAAAAGCTGATATCATAGTGAATCTGCTTTCGGGGAATCCTGAAAAGCTTGGCAGCTTCTTTTCAGAGCCTGTGCAGGTATCAGATAATTATATCTACGAGATAGCCAATTATGGCTCCGGAGTAGCACCTTTTTATACGACTCTTGCCATATGGGTGGGCATGACTATACTTGTTTCACTGGTAAAGGTTCACGCGGATGCTAAGGGGCTTGGGGAACTAAAGCCTTCACAGCTTTATTTTGGCAGATATCTGACATTCTTTTTACTGTCACAGGTACAGACCTTTATCATTGTACTCGGTGATTTATATCTGCTTAAAATACAGTGTGTGCATCCGGTTTCATTTATTGCGACAGGCGCAGTGACAAGCCTTACATTTTCACTGCTCATATATTCTCTGACCATATCCTTTGGTGATATAGGAAAGGCACTGGCGGTGGTTGTCATGGTACTCCAGATTGCAGGAAGCGGCGGCACATATCCGATAGAGGCGCTGCCGGCATTTTTCAGGGCAGTGTATATTTTCTTCCCATTCCCATATGCGATAAATGCGATGAGGGAGTGTATAGGAGGTATGTACGAAAACACACTCGGCAAATGTTATATCACGCTTTTACTTTTTGGTGCGGCCTCTTTGGTGATAGGACTTGTGATACGAAGGCCGTTTATCAGACTCAATCATTTTATAGAGAAGCGTATGGAAGATACCGATATGCTATAGTTAAATGTACAATTAATAAATCAATAATTGGCATATTAATATGGTACTTCTGATGTGCCGTAAGCTATAAAGCAGGAAGGAAAGTATGCAGGATACAGGTAGAAACAGTAATAAAGATTCCAATATGGATAATGATATGAATAACAATGCAAATAATAATGTGAATGAGCAGACACTATCCGAAGATAAGAAATTGCGCGAGATGTACGATAAGCTTGTCGGATATGAAAAGACCATCCATGAGCAGAATCAAAAGCGGATAAAAATAGGATTAAGATGCATATACATCATTCCCCTCTTTTTTCTTGTGCTGCTGATGATTGTGCCGGACAGTTCAAAACTCATTTTTCTTGTGCTGTGGATAGTGAGTCTGTTTGCTATCGCAGTGTATTTAATCGGAGTCGAGTATGTGGACTATAAGCTGCAGGAGAAGATGAATGAGATAAGCGGCAGGGATGCGCAGTGTATGAGCGTGAGTCCTGTCGTGCAGATTGATGACAGGGTGCAGGAAATAGCCGAAAGAGTGGAGCAGAGATTTGATACGATGCAGCAAAGTAAAGGGGAGGATGCCGAGCAATGAAAAAAATATTTCAAATATATCTGGCTGACCTGAAACGCATATCCACAAATGTGGTTGCCATAGTCATTATTATGGGACTCTGTATCATCCCGGCTTTGTACGCATGGTTTAATATTATGTCCAACTGGGATCCTTACGGAGAGGAAGCTACATCACAGATGCACATAGCAGTATATTCTGAGGATGAGGGGATGAGTGTCGGTGATTTAAAGCTATGTATGGGAGACAGTGTCATAAAGGGACTGAAGGAAAACGATGCAATTGGCTGGATTTTCACAGATAGCAGTAAAGAGGCACTGGAGTATGTTTATAGCGGAAAGTGCTATGCAGCATTTATAGTGCCGAAGGATTTTTCAGCTGATATGCTTAGCTTCCTAAGCGGTGAGCCGGTCAATCCACAGATAGAATACTATGAAAACAGCAAGAAAAATGCCATAGCAACAAAGATAACCTCAAAGGTCAAGACCACGGTGCAGCAGTCTGTAAACTCTTCAATGGTAAGTACGATTACAAAGATAGCGTCAAAGTCGGGAGAGCTCATAGTGGGAGACGGAAAATCAGGAGATAACCTGGCCGGAACGGTTGTTGACAAGCTAAAGGATATGGATACGACTCTTTCTACATATGCAGGCATGCTCGATACATTTGCCATGCTCACGGATTCAGCAGACAGCCTGATAGGCTCGACACAGTCACTGCTTCCGAGTGTGCAGGGGCTTATTGACGGGGGACAGTCATCGGTAAGCGGCATGCAGTCGTCGGTGCTCTCGGGGGCGCAGACTGCACAAACCATCACACAGATGGTCGACATAAGCTTATCAAACATAAACAGCCAGCTTAATGTGCTGGAAAACTCTATACAGCTCTTAAATGCATCGGGAGTAGCTGATGCCGATACTGCGGACATATCTGTTTCCGTGGCCGGCTTTGATACGGTAGAACAGCTTGCAGAGAATACGCTTTCCGCTATTGAGGGCTTAAAGGGAGTGGATAGCTCGCAGATAGAGGCTGTCAGGAAAAATATCCAAAGCATTAAAACACAGATAAAAGACCTTAAGTCTGATACTGAATTGACGGCAGATAAGCTAAAACTTCTTAAGGAGTCGATAAAAGCCGATGTGTCAAGTGCCAAGTCTGCAATAGATACACTTAAAAATACATTTGACCACAGCGTGTCACCAAATCTCACAGGAGCGGTATATGATATAGAATATGCACTTATTGAGACACAGTCCATGCTTGGTTCTTTGGACAACAGCTTCCCGGATATACAAAAAGCACTCGATGATTATTCGGCAGTTCTTAAATCAGGAAATGCAGATATTGTAAATACCAGACAGTATGTACAGCAGATCAGAGATGGTTTGCAGAATGTTATATCAGGATTTGATAATTTATCAAACGATGAGCAGTTTAATGAGATTGTAAAGCTGCTTCAGACAGATCCGACACTCATTGCGCAGTTTGTGACATCACCGTTGTCTATGGATGAGCAGAAGATATATGAGATATCCACATATGGCTCAGCCATGGCACCGTTTTACACAGTACTGGCTCTGTGGGTGGGAGGTCTGATAACTGTTGCACTTGTGAAGACAAAGGTAAAGGACACTGACGATATAAAATCACTTGGCAAAGTAAACAGCGTACATAAGTTTTTTGGCAGATATATCACATTTTTCGTGATAGGACAGCTGCAGACACTTGTGACAGTGCTCGGTGATTTGTTCTTTGTCGGAATACAGTGCAGGCATCCGTTCCTTTTCTGGTGTGCAAGCGCACTGACAAGCTTTGTATTCACGCTTCTTATGTACTCACTCACAGCAGCTTTGGGCAATGTGGGACAGGCTGTAGCAGTAGTCATTATGGTCATTCAGGTGGCAGGCGCAGGTGGCACATTCCCGGTTGAGGTGCTGCCACAGGTGTACAGAGCACTGTATAAGTTCATGCCGTTTAACTATGCCATGAATGCCCTAAGAGAGTGCGTGGGAGGCATGTACCGCTTTGATTATTGCAAGGATCTTGCGATTCTTCTTATATTTATAGCAATATCGCTTGTGATCGGACTGTTGCTTGGACGTCCGTTTGGAAAGCTTAATACCGCTATTGAAAAAAGTAAGAAAAAGTCAGGTCTTATCTTATAATAGTAAAAAAAGCTATATAGAAACTTAAGTTATGGTTATTATAAAAAAATAGTACTAGACATTTTTTTTCTATTGTACTAGAATGAGCATAAATGATAGTAGACCCGATATATGATAACGCTAGGTTATATCGGATCCGTAAAGAAACGGAGGATATAAAGATGGAAAAGAAGGATATCGATTGGTCAAACCTTAGTTTTGGCTACCAGGAAACAGATTACAGCTATGTTTCTAATTATAAAGATGGAAAGTGGGACGATGGACAGCTCACAAAGGATCATACAGTGACACTTAATGAGTGTGCAGGAGTATTCCAGTATGCACAGACATGCTTCGAGGGACTTAAGGCATACACAACAGAGGATGGCAGAATTGTCTGCTTCAGACCTGACTTAAACGCACAGCGTCTTAAGGATTCATGTGAGAGACTTGAGATGCCTGTATTCCCGGAGGATAGATTTGTAAAGGCAGTTGAGGAAGTAGTAAAGGCAAATGCAGCATGGGTTCCACCATACGGCTCAGGTGCTACACTCTATATCAGACCATACATTATGGGAACAAATGCAGTAATCGGTGTTAAGCCGGCTGATGAGTATCAGTTCAGAATCCTTGTAACACCTGTAGGACCATACTTCAAGGGTGGCGCAAAGCCAATCACAATCCGTGTATCAGACTTTGATAGAGCAGCACCTCACGGAACAGGACATATCAAGGCAGGACTCAACTATGCAATGAGTCTTCACGCCATTGTAGATGCACATGCACAGGGCTTTGCAGAGAATATGTACCTCGATCCTGCAACACGTACAAAGGTAGAGGAGACAGGTGGTGCAAACTTCATCTTTATCACAAAGGATGGCACATTTGTTACACCTAAATCAGACAGCATCCTGCCATCAATCACACGCCGTTCACTGATGGTAGTTGCAGAGAAGTACTTAGGACTCAAGGTTGAGCACAGAGAGGTGCTCTTTGATGAGGTAAAGGATTTTGCTGAGTGTGGACTTTGCGGAACAGCAGCAGTAATCTCACCGGTAGGAAAGATTGTAGACCACGGCAAGGAAATCTGCTTCCCAAGCGGTATGGATGAGATGGGACCTGTCACAAAGAAGCTTCGTGACACACTTACAGGCATTCAGATGGGCCATATTGATGGACCGGATGGATGGGTTCACGAGATTAAGTGTGATTAATAATAAGAATATACATTTATAATAAAGCACCGGGTATTATGTTGCGTCGTAATATCTGGTGCTTTTGTATTATTTTATGTGGCATAATAAGACGATTTGTGCTAATATACTCTTATATGTATGCAAATGTTTATAAAAGCTTGGAATAGATATATAAAAGCAAACAAAAGAGATAACCGGGGATAATTAAATGGACGAGTATGAAAAGATAAGACAGAGAAAGCGCGAAGAATATAGAAAGAGACACCGCGCCCAGGTCAGAAGAAAGCAGCTTATTAACAATGGCATTGTTATAGGCGTGATAATACTTATAATTGCAACGATAATCATAGTGGGAGCTTTAAGGGGCAAAAAGGCAAAGCAGGAAGAGGTAAAGGCAGAGGTGACCAGTACGCTTTACAATCCTATACAGCCAAAGCTTGATGTACAGCTGCTGACACCCAATCCGTATTCCAGACCACAGAAGGCACTTGAGAAGGTAAACGGCATAGTTGTCCATTATACAGCAAATCCGGGTACGTCAGCCAGACAAAACAGAGACTATTTCAATGGCCTGGCAGAGACTAAAAAGACCAAAGCAAGCTCACACTTTGTGATAGGCTTAGAGGGGGAGATAGTGCAGTGTATACCTTGCAATGAGATATCGTATGCATCTAATAACAGAAACAGTGACACTATATCGATAGAGTGCTGCATAGAGGATGAGACAGGAAAGTTCAACGACAGCACATATCAGTCGCTTATAGAGCTCACCACATGGCTTATGGGGCGGTATGATCTGAATGCGGATGATGTGATAAGACATTACGATGTGACAGGCAAGAAGTGTCCGCTCTACTTTGTGGAGCATGAGGATGCGTGGGAACAGTTTCACAAGGATCTGGATACATATGTCGAAGAAAATGGTGTGCCAAAGGAAGAGGCAAGCCAAAACTGACAATATACAATAAATTAAAGGATGATTTAAAAAATGAAGGAAATTATCGGAAATCTGTTAAAAAAAGAGAATGTACGTCAGAATCTGAGCAGCCTCAGACAGGAGATTAAAGATGAAAATGCATTAGCAGAGGCTCTAAAGCTGCTTGCAGGAGAAGATGAGCTGCTTGTGTCGTTTATGGGAGCAGACGATGCAAAAACCAGAAAGAACGCAGCGCTTCTGATAGGAGATCTTCATATGTCACAGCTTTCTGATGAGGTTTTTAAAGCATACGAGACTGAACAGATGCGCTTTGTAAAGGGCTCATATCTGGCGGCGCTGTCACAGCTGGACTGCAAAGAGCTTTTGCCACAGCTTATGGAGCGTGCAAAAGAGCTTGAGCATATGACGGTCACAGCTGAAAATAGGAAGCATATTGAGGAAGAATTAAACGAGATAAATAAAATCTTGATTAAATATAATGGGATAAAGCACCATACACCTGTGCTCGAGGGAGTAAAGGCTGAGCTGCTTCTGATGACAAACCGCCTTCACAGAGAGGTGGTACGACGTCAGATACCGGTTAAGGATACAAAGCTGCATCCGCTTGGAGTGCTTGTAAAGACTGACAATATACCTCTTATCATGCAGGTGCGCACATTCAGAAAAATGTACTTTACCATACATGCAGCATCGCTTCTGCCAAAGGATGCACAGGAAGCAGCCGGACTTCTTGCAGAGTCAGATATGTATGATATATTAAGACGCATGCACCGAGAGGGTGGTCCGTTTTACTATCGTATTGAGAGCACGGCAGATGCGGCGTACCAGAGCAGGCTTGCGAAAGCTATCGATATGCATTTTGCGGGCAGGATGATCAATTCACCAAATGATTACGACGTGGTGATTAAGCTCATACCGACAAAAAATGACAATTTTTTTGTCTGCATGAGATTATGTTCCATACAGGATAATAGATTTGCGTACAGAAAGAATGTGCTTCCTACGTCGATGCATCCATCACAAGCGGCACTTATTGTTTCACTTGCAAAGCCGTATCTTAAGGAAACGGCACAAATCATGGATCCGTTCTGCGGAGTTGGTACACTGCTTATAGAGCGCGCACATTTAGTCCCGGCACGCGAGATATATGCTACAGATACCTATGGAGATGCAATCACTATGGGCAGAGAGAATGCTGCGTTTGCCAAAACAAGAATTAATTTTATACACAGGGATTTCTTTGATTTCAGACATGACTACAAATTTGATGAGCTGATTACGGATATGCCGGTTCGTAACCGACAGACCAAGGCGGAGATGGAGCTTTTTTACGAGAGGTTTTTCGACAAGGCTGCAGAGCATCTGGTATCCGGCGGAATCATAGTCATGTATTCAAATGAGATTGGGTTTGTGAAGAAACAAATCAGGCTGCGTGTCGAATACCGTCTGCTTCAGGAGACATGTATTCTCGATAAGAATGACTTTTATTTGTTTGTTATCAGATATGAGGATTGATTTGTGTGAGTTTTTAGGAGGAAAATATGTCAGATTCCAAGCTTTTTCAAAAAATACAGGATTATTTCTGCATGGTCAACGGAATATATTTGTCGTGTCTGACAAAAAAGGATGGAGTCATGACAGAGGTGTGTCAATGTAACGATAAATGGAAGAGTATGCTTACCTTTATTGGTGAGGAAAAATACGAAAACCTTCTTTTGAGACTGTCGGACTGCAGGGTTGAGAATCTCATAGATGAACCTCTGGATAAGGACTATATCAGGCTGTATGGTCTGATTGTAAGAGTGGACAATACCCACGATATATATTGGGTTATAGCTGCGGCAATTGATGAGCAGATGTCTAATGATGAGAGAAACATGCTTCCTGATGGCATAATTATTACCAGTGAAGCACGTTTTAACAGAACAATTGAGTTCCTGGAGACTATGACCAGACAGCTTTTGATCACAATGAGAGATGAGGATGCTGCGAATGAGGCACTTTCGCTTATCAGGAAGTCAGATGAGGAAATTAAGAAACAGTTTCATATGCTTGGGGCTATCAATTCTGTTATAAAACTGCTTGAGATGGATGGAAGCTTTACTGATATGGCTCAAAAAGCACTGGAGAGTGCAGTTACTACCATAAAGCTTACCGGTGCTTTTATCATCCGCAAAAACGTGGACGGCATGCATTTGGATGTGATTGTAAGCTATGGCAGAAAGCCGTTTGATACAATATCAATTACCGAGGTGCCTTTTTTCACCGGAAAGCCTTACATTATATCATCAGACTCTGTGATGCCGGAGAAATTCCGCCTTTTCATGGAGAAGCAGGCTATGAGGGCAGCCATATTCCAGCCTGTAAATATAGATAACAGGACTCAGATGTATGTGTGCTTTTTTGATGAGAAGGATGACAGAAGCTGGGAAAAATATGATGTGAAGTTTTTAAATGATACGAAGCGCGTCATTCAAAGTATTCTCACAAAAAAGATAACAACCAACTCGCTTGCAGGCTCCTATGCTTCGCTCGAAGCGATACTGGAAAACTCCGGCTGCGGTATATACGTGGCTGATATGTCTAAGTCAGAGATACTTTACATGAATAATTACTGTAAGCAGCTGCTTTCAAATATTATCGAACAGAACAAGCTGGAAAAATATATTTTTTCCCATACTGCAGAGAGCCGGAGCTTTACAGAGGTCTACGTGACGGAGGAGGATAAGTGGTTTGATATTCATCGCACAGGCATAGTGTGGGTGGATGGCCGCAATGTGCAGCTCGTTACACTGTATGATATCACACAGAAGAAGCGTTATCAGCAGCGCATTGAGAACCAGGCCAATAATGATTTCCTGACAGGGCTATATAACAGGATGAGATGTGAGCAGGATCTGGCTAAGTTTATAGATGATTCAGTGAAAAACGACACCAGAGGTGCGATGATTTATATAGATCTGGATGATTTCAAGCATATAAATGACGGGCTTGGCCATCAGTACGGAGATGTGCTTTTAAAAGCTATATCGCACAGCCTGACACAGGTGAAGGAAATTGAGAACCACTGCTACAGGATGGGTGGCGATGAGTTTATCGTCATAGTGACAGGCAGCTCTGTTGACAGGCTGGAGAGTATCATTAATGATATACAGCAGATATTTGTCAGACCGTGGTTCTTGAAGGGAGAGGACTATTACTGTACAATAAGTGCCGGAGTGGCATTTTTCCCGACAGATGCAAGCACTGTGGAGGATGTCATAAGAAGAGCTGATATAGCTCTTTTCAATGCTAAGAAAGAAGGAAAAAACCGTATAGAGTTCTACAACGAGGGTATTGATGGCACAAGCACAAAGCGTCTTGACCTGGAAAAGCACATGAGAAAAGCCACAATGAATGAGTGCGATGAGTTCACCGTGTACTTTCAGCCGATTATAAACGTGAAGGGGGAGGATGTCTGTGCAGGTGCAGAGGCTCTTGTCAGATGGAATTCAGCAACCATGGGCTTTATAAATCCGGTTGACTTTATACCGCTTGCTGAGTATCTTGGGCTTATAAACCCAATCGGGGAGCATGTATTAAGAGAGGCGGCGAAGCACTGCAGGTACTGGAATGACATGGGACATCCTGACTACAAGGTCAACGTAAATCTGTCTGTGGTGCAGCTGCTGCAGAATGACATAGTCAAGAAAATCAAAGGCATAATTGATGAGGTGGGCATAGAACCGGGAAATCTGTGTCTTGAGGTGACAGAGAGTCTGGCAATCAATGACATGGTGCGCATGAAGCGGATACTCAGTGAGATAAAGGCGCTGGGTGTTAAGGTTGCGCTTGATGATTTTGGTACAGGATATTCATCACTCAACCATATCAGGGAGATGCCTCTTGATATCATTAAAATAGATAAATGCTTCATTGAACATCTTGGGGAGGATGATTTTTCTGATGCATTTGTCAAGATGGTTACAGAGCTTGCCAACACAATAGGAGTACATGTCTGCGTGGAGGGAGTTGAGACTGACAGACAATATGCTATAATTAAAAAGATGGGAATAGATTACATACAAGGATATTTCTTTGACAAGCCGATGTGCATAGAAAGCTTTGAGGAGAAATATATCTGACGTATACAATGAAGCAGATAGAAGAAACACTGGATTGATGATATTCCTGTTCTCCTACAGTGTCTGGTCAATATACAGGATCGGATAAAGGATGGGCTGGACTAGCTTAAATGCATAATAAATGAAAAATATATGTAAAAATAGAAATTAAGTGTTGACATATTTGGTTTGATTTGATATTATATCAAAGTCGCGTGAGACAAGCGACAGAAAATCAAATATATGCGGAAGTGTCGGAACTGGCAGACGAGCAAGACTAAGGATCTTGTGATTATTGCAATCGTGTGGGTTCAAGTCCCATCTTCCGCATTATAAAATTAAAAAGGGTTAAGCCTTAGGGCTTAGCCCTTTTTGATTTTAGAAGCGGAAGCGGACCTTGTCCCCATGGGTCCAAGGTCTCCGCTCCGCTTCGGTCGGCGCAGAGCAGACATCCCCCGGATGTCTTGCGCCCCATCTTCCGCATGGCTTCGGTTGTTGCGTGGCAGGCGCCCATGGGTCCAAGGTCTCCACTCCGCTTCGGTCGTTGCAGAACAGACGTCCCCTGGACGTCTTGCAACCCATCTTCCGCATGGTTACGGTCGTTATGGGGCAGGCGCTCCAGGATTCAAGATTGCATACATATTAGATCAGAAAGAGAGGTCAATCTTATGAGTCAGCAAAAATACAGTTTATTATATCCGGATACAAATGCGCAATACCGGACCTTAAGTGATGTGACTATGCATGATCTGGGGATGGATCAAATCTGCAAAAAGCTGTCAGCAAAGGAGCGGGAGCAGAACTACATCCAAAATGTGATGGCGCGTTTGTATGCAGATCCGGCGGTGACACAGTACCGCTGCGATATTTTCGAGGATGTCCTTCAACAGAAAAAAATGCGTGATGACCTTATGGAAATACTCGAGCGCATCAGCTTTCTGAGGGATTACGGTAGCTTTAACCGGGAATATGATGAGAGTGCCTGCATCTGGGATCTGTTGCATCGGCTGGACGAGCTTAATGATTATATCAAGTGTGTGGATGCGCTTCATACATGTCTGGCAGCTTCGGACATTCATTCCGCAGGTTTTCTGGGTTTAAAAGCTTATGTGGAGAAAATCTATGCGGACAACGGATTTGCAGAACTGAAAAAAGATATCTCAGAACTGAAAATGGACACTTCACAGCTTAAGAGCATTACGGTAGGTATTAACTTGAATGACCGCTTTGAAGCGGACGGAATCGGTCTGATATCTGTAAACAGCAAATATTTTACCAAGTCCGGAATCCTGGGCAATTTTTATGACCATATTGCGTCAAAGGATCGGATTAATGAGGATACCATATGGAAAAAGAATTTCAAATTTCAGCCATTTGATGTGAATGCAGATGCGGTGATTAGCAATCCTATGCAGAAGGTGATGGATACAGCTGTTATGCGGTCGGAAAGCCGGGGTGGCATTGTGAAGCTTCCCGAGGGAGATCAGGCAAAGGATGTGACTCGTTATACAGACCGAATCGTCAACCATATGATTTCCCATATGGTGAAAAGAGTCAGAGAAGCACTGAACAAATATGTTTCTATTACCATTACCGACATGACAGACCTGATTCCGGAGCTACTCTACTATATCAAATGGGCGGAGTACATCCAGAAATTGCAGGAACAGGGCTTTACCTTTGCAAAAGCTTCTGTATATAAAGAGGGAGAAAATGAATCTGATCCGTATATGATGCAGGCACGTGGAATCTACAATTTAAAGCTTGCTGTTTTTGATACAGAGGAGTCCGGGAATATTGTACCGAATGATATGGATTTCGACCGGAATAGGAGAGTGTATATCTTAACAGGTGCCAACCGAGGTGGAAAGACGACAATTACACAGGCTGTTGGGCAGTTGTTTGTGTTGGCGCAGGGTGGCATATATATTCCGGGAAAAGCATTTACATTTTCCCCTGTTACAGGTATTTTCACCCATTTCCCGGCAGATGAGGACAAGACATTGGATTTAGGAAGGCTTGGGGAAGAGTGTAAGCGTTTTAAGGCAATCTATGAGGAGGCTGACAGCAGGAGTCTGCTTTTGATGAATGAATCATTTTCTACCACTTCGTTTGAAGAGGGATACTACATTGCCAAGGACAGTGTCAGGGCGATTTTACATAAGGGAATGAGGACCATTTATAATACACATATGCATAAGCTGGCATTTGATGTGGAGGAAATGAATGAAGAACAGCAGAAGGCAGAGCACACAGAGGGAAAAGCGTTTTCCATGATCGTGCACATGAAGGGGACAGAGCGTTCCTATCAGATTGAAGTGGCGCCTCCGGAGGGAAAATCCTATGCAAGTGAGATTGCGCAGAAGTACGGGGTTACTTATGAGATGCTGGTGAAATAAGAAAATGAGAAGTTTGATGTAGAACTTTCAGAGTTGGCAGAAAAGCAATATGATAAATAAGTTTTGCAAAGCATAGATATTTATTGGTTTATAGAGTGACTGGAAGTAGAGTCATCATAGAAGGTATATATCACGAATTACAAGATTATGAAAATTCAATCATGTAAATTAGGGAGGACAGTGTTGAGAGGACACTGTCCTTTTTGTATTATCTACACTATCGCTAGTCCCATATCAAAATCCTTGGCTATTCCCATCACTGACACCACATTTTTTCAGCGTTATTGTATTAAATGTAAGGAGGACATGAATTGTGTTGACACCCTATAATATAGGGCGTAATATGCAAAACTTAAAATGCAAAGGATAAACTTGTTGACATGATGTGTGATACACAGTATACTATGTTTAACACATAGTGTGCAACACACAATACAGTGCAATAAACACAGTGAATTTAAATAAAGGATACTGAAGGGAGGAGATTTGATGAATTGTGATGAAATTGTTTCAGGATTAATTTTAGAATTCAGACGGGGCACACTCATCATGGTAGTGTTAGCGCAACTAAATAAACCAATGTATGGATATTCATTGGTAAAGGAATTAGAAGGAAAAGGTATTTCGATAGAAGGCAATACATTATATCCTCTACTGAGAAGACTAGAGAGTCAAGGTCTGCTAAAAAGTGAATGGGAAACTGAGGCAACGAAGCCAAGAAAATATTATATCATCACAGAAGATGGGAAGCTGGTTTATAAAAAAATTAAAGAACACTGGAAAAAATTTTCACAGTCAATCAATGTTTTAATGGAGGAAGAATAAATGGTAAAAAATGATTTGATCGACAGATACATTTATGCAGTTACAAAACATATGAAATCCACCATGAAAAAAGACGTGGCGGCGGAATTAGAGACGATCATACAAGATATGTTGGAGGAACGATGTGAGGATGTTACTCCAACGGAGCGTGATATCAAAGTTGTTTTAACGGAACTGGGAACCCCGAATGAGTTAGCTTCGAAATATAAAGGTGAAACACAGGATTGTTTGATTGGACAGCCGTATTACAGTTTATATGTGTATGTATTGAAAATTGTGACAGTGTGCATCAGTGGAGGAATGTTACTTGCTCAAATTATGGCAGCATTAACATCGCATACAATCTGGTATATAGCTACCTATAGAACCATCGGTGGGATTTTTGGCGGTATATTGACAGGATTTGCATTTGTGACATTATTATTTGCATTCTTTTATAAAAAAGGAATTAAGGTGGATGGGTTAAATGATGGAATAGATAATTTGCCTCCTGTTCCACAAAAGGCTAATAGGATTTCAAAAGTAGATGCGATTGTAGGAATTGTTTTTTCGGTTATCTTCACTCTTGTATTTCTTGTATGCCCACAGATTTTATGCATTGCATTTGTAAAAAATGGGGTAGTTGTGTATGAACCACTTTTTAATTTAGAATATATCAGACAAACATGGTATTTCATTCTTGTATTTGGAATTTTGGGTGTTACAAGGGACAGTGTGAGACTTATTGATGGCAGCTATACCAAAAGAGTGATGCTTGTTACCATTATCACCAATATTATTGATGGAGTATTAACAAGCATTTGGCTGTTAAATGATAGGATTATGAATAGTGGATTTTTTGATGGTATTGAGCAGTTACTTGGAACGGATGCAGAAGGTATTTCACATGTTTTTATACACTATAATAAGGTATTTCTCTCAATCATTATTTTGGCATTAACAATTAATTGCATTGAGACAGTCGTGAAAGCAGTAAAATACAGTCGACAATAAAATAATTTTAGATGAATCAATCTCCATTTGCAAAAATGCCACAATGCATATGATTTTATTATTGCAACGTATTCCTTACATCACCTAACAGATGATGAGAAAATTCAATTTATTCAATTATTAAAAACATTATTAAAAGAGGGGGGTGTATTCTGATCGCAGATGTGGCATTTCAAACAAGATCAGATTTAGAAAAATGTCATAAGGAAAACAAGGATGGATGGGATGGCATATATAAAGATGAATTGTGTTGACACCCTATAATATAGGGTGTAATATAGTTAAAAAGAGAAGGGAAAATTACAAATGACAAGAACTTTTATAGAGGTTCCGTTGTTTTCAAAAAGATGGAAAGAGATTGGATTAGGTGAGGATGAATTACGAGCACTTCAGATAATGTTACTTAAAGATCCTGTGTCAGGACCTATAATGGAAGGAACTGGTGGAATTCGCAAGGTCAGATTTCCTCTCCAAAATAGAGGTAAAAGTGGTAGCGTACGAGTTTGTTATACTGATTTTGCGGAGTATGAAGTAATATATTTGATTACAGCATTCCAAAAAAAGAGTCAGGAAAATCTTACAGAGGAAGAAAAAAGCATTTTAAAGAAATTAGTTAAATCGTTGAGAGAGGAAGCTGCTAAAAATAGGAGGTGATTTCTATGAGCTCATTATTTGAGGATTTAAAAGAAGGACTCGAGGAAGCTATAGCTTATGAGAAAGGATATGGAGCGGGGAGAGTAAAAACATATATGATTTTGCCGGTCAAAGAGTATAGTGGAAAAGAAATACGTGATATTAGGACAAAGGCGGGGATGACTCAAAGTGTATTTGCTTCATATATGGGGGTTTCAATTAAAACAGTGGAAGCATGGGAAGGTGGTAGAACTCATCCGACAGGACCGGTGTTCAGGCTTTTAGATATTCTTTCTAAAAGCGAAGAAATGGAGTATATTGTTGCTAAATAAGCATAGAAATGGGCAGTAGATTATCTGTCAGTTTTTTATAACATTACATGCAGTAGAATTCTTTTATTATGGCATATTAGTGGTAGAATGGCTGGTTTACTTTATTGTTAGAAGTTTTAAACAATAAATTTCAGTAATACTGAGAGACTAATTTGAAGTTAATGGATTAGGTTTGAGGTAAATGAAATATGGAAATCAACAACGATATAAATGAGATTGTTTATATGAAAAGAGATATAAAAAGTCATAGGATTTATGAAAAACATCCTAATTTGATGTTTGGCATAATTATTCTTGTATGGGGATTGTTATTCTTTTTTGGATGTTTTTCGGATGTGTATTGGGTGTATTGGATGTTTTTAGTAATTATAATTGTCCCAATTACTATTTGGTATATAAAAAACAATGAAAAAACGAATTTGACTAAATCAAGTGCTTTTATTGAACGAGATGGTATCATTTACTATATTCGCCTTGGATATACGTTGGATTATCAACAATCTGGGATTCCATTCGTATTAAAAAAAGTAGCAATTGCGGAAGAAAATATGAAAAAAACAAAACATATTCAAGAAATTAGAGAATGTAAAAATACATTTTCAAGAGCATTGACAGAAGTATTAAATTCTAACAGTCTACCAAATGGGGTTGTGAAATTTTGTCAAATGGAGGATTGTCGATTAGAAAAAGAAACGAAGCAATGGGTATGGTTATCGTATTATAATTGTTATACACACAATCAGAGGGTAACGCAAAAGTTCAGAAATGTATATGATTTTTCATTTATAAGAAGGTAGTTTCATGTTCATTAGAGTACAAACTTCAAGCTTGCAAGGTTGAATCCCTTTGTCCATTATATTTAGTTGGAAATGAGAAACAGAATGAGAAAAATAGTAGCAGCTACAGAAGAAAATAAAGAAGAAATTTTAAAATTGTATAAGATACAGCTAGGCAGGGAGTTTTGTCCCTGGGATGATTCTTACCCGGGGATGAAGGAGATTGAGTTTGATCTTGGTAGAGAATCTTTGTTTGTAATGATTGATGGGCATGAGATTAATACGGATGCCGGAAGCAAAGAGGACAGGATTATCGCAGCGATTTCTATTGATGATGATCCACAGGTGGAGAAGCTTGATTGCTGGAGCAGCAGACTGGCGCCCGGGGCTGAGCTTTCAAGACTTGCGGTTCATCCGGATTTTCAGAATCAAAAAATTGCGAGACAAATGCTGGTATTTGGGATGGAAGAGCTCGCAAGGAGAGGATACAAAAGTGTGCATTTTTTAGTCAACAAGCTTAATGTGAAGGCTCTGCGCTCGTATGCAGTATTTGGATTTGATACAGTAGGGGAATGCAGCCTGTTTGGGCAGCCGTTTTTGTGCTATGAAAAGAGCCTGTAAAAAAATATGATTTTTTTGAAAAAAGTGCTTGCATTTTTGAAAACAATCTGATATTATATACGAGTCGCGTGAGACAAGCGGCGAAAACAAAATACATGCGGAAGTGTCGGAACTGGCAGACGAGCAAGACTAAGGATCTTGTGATTATTGCAATCGTGTGGGTTCAAGTCCCATCTTCCGCATTGAACAATAAGACAGGGACCAAGCAAAGCGTTTGGTCCCTGTCTTGTTGTTCAAAGCCGAAGCGAGCCTTGAACCCATGGTTCAAGGTCTCGCCTCCGGCTCGGTCGGCTCGTGGCATGAGGTCCCCCGGACGTCTTGCGGTCTACGCTCCGCTTCGGTCGGCGCAGAGCAGACATCCCCCGGATGTCTTGCGCCCCATCTTCCGCAAGGCTTCGGTTGTTGCGGGGCAGGCTCTCTATAATGATAAGACAGGAAAGGAAAGATTTTTATGATTAGATTTAATAACGATTATAACCGCGGTGCATTTGATTGCATTTTGAAGGCACTGGCGGATACAAATACAACCAGCTATCCGGGATATGGTGAGGATGAGTGGTGCGATAAGGCTGAGCAGATTATTAAGGGGCTTATTGGCAGAGATGATTCCATGATTAAATTTATTCCGGGTGCGACACAGGCCAATTATGTTGTGGTTGCGGCGGCGCTTTCACCGGTGCAGAGCGTGATTGCAGCGGATACGGGGCATATTAATTGCCACGAGGCAGCTTCTATTGAGAATACGGGTCATAAGATTCTTGCACTTCCTAACACGGATGGCAAAATCAGTGCTGCGCAGATTGAGGCGTGTGCAGCAGAGTATTATGACAATGCAAGGCCTGAGTATCTGACAGAGCCAAAGATGGTTTATATTTCATTCCCGACAGAGCAGGGTACACTTTATACGAAAAGAGAGCTTTGTGATATCAGTGCTGTTTGTAAGAAGTACGGCATGTACCTGTTTGTGGATGGTGCGAGAATGGGCTATGGACTGGGCTCGGATAAAAATGACCTAACACTCTATGATTTTGCCATGCTTTCGGATGTTTTTTATATCGGTGGCACAAAGTGTGGTGCGCTCTTTGGCGAAGCGCTGGTTATAAATGCTGAGGATATCAAGTATCGTTTTAAGGCTTATATGAAGCAAAACGGTGCAGTGCTTGCAAAGGGCTGGCTGATGGGCTTACAGTTTGCCACTATGCTTGAGAATGGCGATTATTTTGAAAAGACAAAGCGTGCTGATGAGCTTGCCATGCAGATTAAAGAGGCATTTGAACAGAAGAAGGTACCGTTTTGGGTTGAGAGCTTTACAAATCAGCAGTTTGTGATTTTATCGGATGAGCAGAAGAAGACACTTGCCGAGAAGTACTATTTTGAAGAGATGGGAAGAGAGAAGGATGGCACTGTAGTACGATTCTGCACCAGCTGGGCTACAAAACAGGAGGAGGTTGATGCACTGGTTTTAGATATATCAAAGCTGGTGTAGTAACAGATTTATAGTTTTTCGTACATTTCGCATAGTTTTTTAAATTTATGCTTGCATTATTCTAAACTTTTTGGTAGAATAATGCTTGTTCGCAGGAGTGGCGGAATTGGCAGACGCGCAGGCTTCAGGTGCCTGTGGTAGCAATATCGTGTGGGTTCAAGTCCCATCTCCTGCATTAACAGGGAAGTCGGTGAACGGCTTCCTATTTTATTTTGTGCAGATAATTTTGAAAGCCTATTGGCTATTAATGGTCTGTAACCGTTGCCTGCCACACTGAGGGGTACAGCTGTCACAGGAATTTGATTATTATATTGGAGATGGGATTGCAGCGTGAAGAGATTGAATCTATCTTATATTAATGTAATATGTGTGTTTGTTTTGTCCTTTGCTGTTATGGAGTATGTAAATCTTTTGATTGGCAGAGTTGGCGGATTTCCTGTGCTTGCAGGGGTGCTTGTGTCATATTCCATTATGAGATATGGCAGCTTTGCAAGGAAAAATATGGCATGCTACATGGGCATCTATATACTGACATGGTTTATCGGCACGGTAGTGCTTTTTATCTCAAAATACTCAGGCTGGGGCAATATCAAAAAGCTTGGTCCGGCACAGTATTTCAAGGCACTGTACGGTTCAACCCTGTCAGAGATATGGGGATATTTTTTTGCAATTGTGCTCATGCTGACAGTGATTGTTTCACTTTTTCCGCTTATAGTAATAAAAAACAGGAAAATATATGCACGGTATGTGTTGGGAAATACGCTTTTTTGGACGATAATACTCATACCGCTTAGGTTTATAGATAAGAAATTTGTCAATCACAAGGTGATGTGGCAGGCCGGCTGTATGATGGCCTTTGCTGTGCTTTTGCTTGTGCTGGAGCTTTTCGTTGTATACAGACTGGTAAAATACAGGTATTGCGATGAGCATGCAGACAGGAAAGTGCGCATTCACAGACGCAGGGTTCGAAGGAAAACATTAAAAGCTGTAATAGTCATTGTGCCGGTCGTTGTCATTGCAATTATTGTTGTTTACACATATTTCATGTCGCCTTCAAACGAGCCGGCTGAGTATGAAAAGGTCGCAAGCTGTATCACAAATGATGACAGGCTTGGGCCTATGGTTTATGACAGTCAGGTGTATATTCCGATAACCATAGAGCTTGACTATGCAGGGACTGGCAATCCGCTTGGCTATATTGTATACAAGGATCAGGACTATGGCAGCAGGTACTATGAGCTTGCAGCTTCAAACCTCTTATATATGAATAAGAACGGTGACGATACATATTTACAGATGGCGGGCAACGCATCAAATTCGTACAAGAAGCTGTCTGTAGTTGAAAAAAGCAATTCATGGAAGGACTGCAGCGTTTTTCTCATGTGGGATGAGGAGTGGCAGTCAGAGTCGCGCTACAGCAAGGATGTCACAGGCTATACGGAGTGCGATGAGGATTTCATAAAAAGTCTTGAGGATACCTTTGGTGCAGTGAAAATAAATCCGGCAGACTTCAAGGGCTATGATGCCTATTTTACAATAGAGGGCTACAAATCCATGAAGGATGCCATAGAGAGTGACAGTCATGTGGGCACCTGGGTGGGCTGCATACTGGCAAAAGACGATAAATTTTACTATGGCAGCTACGACAATGAAATCACAGGCGGACAGCTTCAGATGCTGCGCCATGTGCTCGGCGGTAATTGATATAGCATTTAATTTTTGCCGAAAGAAAATTAAAGTAAAAAGAAATAAAAAAAGGATTTTTAAAAATCACGTCGAATAATAACTAGTGTAGAGCATAATTAGTGTAGAGCACTATTAGTGGAATGTAACGCTATTTGTTACATTTGTGTGTGAATAGCAGCAGAACATAACGACTGTGACAGCGAGGAGGCAGATAAATGACTATTCGCGAGCAGATAGAAAAACGTGAGCAGGAAATACTTAGTCCGTTCGCATGCCTGAGCATCAACTCAAGAGGCAGGGACTATGATGAGCCGCAGTGCGATATCAGGCCTGTTTTTCAGCGGGACAGGGACCGGATACTGCATAGCAAGGCATTCAGGCGTCTGAAAAATAAGACACAGGTGTTTCTTACGCCAAAGGGCGACCATTACCGCACACGTATGTCGCATACGCTTGAGGTGTCGCAGAATGCCAGGACAATAGCCAAGGCACTGAGACTGAATGAGGATCTGGTGGAGGCTATAGCGCTGGGACACGACCTGGGGCATACGCCGTTTGGACATGCGGGTGAGCGCATCCTCAATGAGATATACGAGGGTGGCTTTAAGCATAATGAGCAGAGTGTGCGCATAGTGGAGAAACTCGAAAAGGACGGAGCAGGACTCAATCTGACCTGGGAGGTCAGAGATGGTATGCTAAATCACCAGACTTCGCTCATGCCACACACCTTAGAGGGCAAAATAGTCAGGCTTTCAGACAAGATAGCCTACATAAATTCAGACTTTGATGATGCAATCCGAGCACAGCTTCTGTGCGAGGATGATATACCGCTTGAGATAAGAAACACGCTTGGACACAGCACCAAGGCCAGGCTCAATCATATGGTGCACAATATCATCACAAACAGCATGGGAAGGGACGACATATGTATGTCAGAAGAGTCCGCGCAGGCAATGCAGGATTTGCGTAAATTTATGTTCGCAAACCTCTATAACAATCCAGTCGCAAAGAGCGAGGAGAAAAAGGCCAAGGCCATGCTCAAGCAGCTTTATTTCTATTATATGGAGCATATAGAGGAGCTGCCGCAGAAGTATCTCGCCATGCTAGGGCAGGGGGATGACAAGGGGCGCATCATATGCGACTATATATCAGGCATGACAGACCAGTATGCCACCACGAAGTTCCACGAGTATTTCGTACCGGTAGCCTGGGAAATCGATGGTTACTGAGATTATTTATAATTCTGTAAAAAACGCCTGGTGAGCGCGTCTGCAGTGCGGCACTTAGCTCTTGCAGAGGCGACTAGCGAAGCTGCTTAGAGACTGTAGAATTATGCACATGAAGCACAGAAATGCACCGGCATGGAAGCCGGGGCAAGGAGATATCGAGCCATGGATGGCGAGTATCGACGGTTTCGTCAAGCATAGAAAAACTGCAGGCATAATTCGTACAGACTCTTAGTAGCGTAGCGTTAGCCGGTTGTAAGAGCTAAGTGCCGCACTGCAGACGCGCTCGCCGGGCGACACAAATGACAACAAAGAAGAACAGTAAGGGGATGATAAAATGCCGTACTACTCTGATGAGCTTATAGAGGAGGTACGTTCGCGAAATGACATAGTCGATGTTATAGGAAGCTACGTGCATCTTCAGAAAAAGGGAAGTACCTATTTTGGATTATGCCCATTCCATAATGAAAAGACAGGATCCTTTTCCGTCTCACCGAATAAGCAGATGTACTATTGCTTCGGCTGTGGAGCCGGAGGCAATGTATTTACATTTCTCATGCAGTATGAGAACTTCACCTTCCCAGAGGCCATGCAGGAGCTTGCAGACCGTGTGGGAATTGAGCTTCCCAAGCAGGAGATGACCTCAGCACAAAGGAGGGAAGCAGACAGGCGCACGCAGCTGCTTGAGATAAATAAAGAGGCTGCAAAGTATTTTTATATGCTGCTTCGTGGACCGAGAGGACAGAAGGCACATGAGTATTTCAAAAAGAGAGAGCTGTCCGATGAGACAATGCAGAAGTTCGGGCTTGGTTACTCGGACCAGTACAGTGATGATCTGTACAAGTATCTGCGCAGCAAGGGCTATGATGATGAGATACTTAAGGAGACAGGTCTTGTGACGATAGATGAGGTCAGAGGCGGGCACGATAAGTTCTGGAATCGTGCGATGTTTCCGATTATGGATGTGCACAACCGTGTCATAGGCTTTGGAGGCCGAGTGATGGGGGACGGAGAGCCAAAGTATTTAAACTCTCCGGAGACAAAGATATTTGATAAGAGCCGTAATCTTTACGGACTTAATATAGCAAGGAGCACGAGGAAAAACCAGCTCCTTTTGTGTGAGGGCTACATGGATGTCATAGCACTGCATCAGGCGGGCTTTGACAATGCGGTGGCGTCGCTTGGCACGGCGCTCACGAGCGGACATGCCTCACTATTAAAGAGATACACCAATGAGGTGTATCTGACATATGACAGTGATGGCGCCGGGGTAAAGGCAGCGCTGCGTGCGATTCCGATACTCAAGGAGGTAGGCATCACAACAAAGGTCATTAACATGCGGCCGTACAAGGACCCGGATGAGTTTATCAAGGCGCTTGGCGCACAGGAGTATGAGGAGCGTATCAAAAAGGCTGAAAACAGCTTTATGTTTCAGATACGGATCATGCAGGCAGGCTATGATATGGACGATCCCGAGTCAAAAACCGCATTTTATAATGAAATCGCAAAGAAGCTGCTTGGTTTTACCGAGGAGCTTGAGCGGACAAACTATACGCAGGCAGTGTCCAGAGAGTACAGCATACCATACGACGACTTAAGAAAGCTCGTAAACAGTATGGCAATGAAGGGCGGTATCGTAAAGCCCCAGACAAAGCTTAAAAGTGGAATCAATGAGAAAAATAAAAAGGAGGATGGCATGAAGCAGTCGCAGAAGCTTCTCCTCACATGGCTCATAGAGGATAATTCACTTTTTGACAGGATAAAGGGGCGTATCAGTGCAGATGACTTTACCGAAGAGCTGTACCACAAGGTGGCTAAGGAGGTTTTTTCACAGTACGAGACCACGCATACAGTAAATCCGGCCAGGATAGTAAGCATGTTTACCGATGAGGACGAACAGCGCGAGGTGGCAGGGCTTTTCAATGCCACAATCCATCAGGTGGAGGGCAAAAATGACAAGGCAACCGCACTCAGGGAAACCGTTGTCCGTATCAAGCAAAACAGCATAGACTATCGTTCAAAGCATCTGGCACCTACAGATATGGAGGGCATGATGAGGATTATTGAGGATAAGCGTGCACTCGAAGAATTGCAAAAAATACCAGAATAAAGAGGAAAATAAAATGGCAAAGAAAAAGGAACAAAAAGACATGGCACAGGAGCAGGAGCAGAAACTGAATTTCCAGCAGAAGCTTATTGAGATTCTTGAGCTTGGAAAAAAGAAAAAGAATATGCTCGAATATCAGGAAATTGCAGATTTTTTCAAGGACTTAAATCTGGATCCGGAGAAGTTTGAGATGGTAATTGATTATCTCGAGCAAAACGGCATAGATGTGCTTAAAATCAGCAATGATGATGACGTGGATGATGATATCATACTCGATGATGAGGACGAGGTAGAGGTTGAAAAGATTGACCTCTCAGTACCGGAGGGAGTCAGCGTCGAGGATCCTGTCCGTATGTATCTTAAGGAAATAGGTAAGGTACCTCTTCTCTCAGCAGATGAGGAGATTGAGCTCGCCCAGAATATGGAGGACGGAGCGGTAGCAACCGAGAAGATTAATGTGCTGAAGGGCCGCCTTGATGGTGCATCGGAAGAGGAAAAGGCTGAGATAAAGGAAGAAATAAAGACTCTGCAGAGGGATGTGGACAAGGGAGCAGATGCCAAAAAGCGTCTTGCAGAAGCAAACCTGCGTCTTGTTGTCAGCATCGCAAAGAGATATGTGGGAAGAGGAATGCTTTTCCTTGACCTGATTCAGGAGGGAAACTTAGGTCTTATCAAGGCAGTTGAGAAGTTCGACTACAAGAAGGGCTACAAATTCTCTACATATGCCACATGGTGGATTCGCCAGGCTATCACAAGAGCCATAGCTGATCAGGCCAGAACAATCCGTATTCCTGTGCATATGGTTGAGACAATCAACAAGCTTATCCGTGTGTCAAGACAGCTCCTTCAGGAGCTTGGCAGAGAGCCTTCACCGGAGGAAATTGCCAAGGAGATGAACATGCCAGTAGAGCGTGTGCGTGAGATACTCAAGATATCACAGGAGCCTGTTTCACTTGAGACTCCAATCGGTGAGGAGGAGGATTCACATCTTGGTGATTTCATCAAGGATGATAATGTACCGGTTCCGGCTGATGCGGCAGCATTCACACTTCTTAAGGAGCAGCTTGAGGAGGTGCTTGGCACTCTTACAGAGAGAGAGCAGAAGGTACTCACACTCCGCTTTGGCTTAGAGGACGGCAGAGCCAGAACACTTGAAGAAGTAGGTAAGGAGTTCAACGTCACTCGTGAGCGTATCCGCCAGATTGAGGCAAAGGCGCTAAGAAAGCTTCGTCATCCAAGCAGAAGTAGAAAGCTTAAGGACTACTTAGAGTAAGATGATTAGGCTATCCAGAAGAATGAAGGCAGTGGCATCAATGGTCACGGCTGGCTACACGCTGTGTGATGTGGGAACCGACCATGGCTATGTGCCTATTGCCCTGGTGCAGGGTAATATAATACCGAAAGCAATTGCTGTTGATATAAATAAGGGACCGCTTGAGCGCGCCAATGAGCATATAAGGGCAAACGGTCTGACAGAGCAGATTACCACAAGGCTTTCCAATGGGCTTGAAGCGATACACGATGGAGAGGTTGACTCTATTGTCATAGCAGGAATGGGAGGAGAGCTTGTTATTCACATTTTAACCGCAGGGGAGACGGTGTGCAGGTCGGCAAAGGAGCTGATTCTGCAACCACAGTCGGAAGTGAGCAAAGTCCGTGAATATGTAAGGAACACAGGCTATAAGATAGTTGATGAGGATATGATTTTGGAGGACGGAAAATACTATCCGATGTTCAGATGTGTGCCGTGTGCGGACAATTCCGCATGGGACAATATGGACGAGACGACGGTTACTGTATGCGATTTGTACGGACCGGTACTTATCAAAAACGGTAATCCGGTGCTTCGGAAGTTCCTTGTCAGGGAACACCACAAGCTGGCTGCCATCATGCAGCAGCTAAGGACACAGGAGATGAGTGATTCCATCATGGACAGAATCGAGCAGATAAACGAGATGATGGCATACAATGAGGCAGCATATTCGACTATGGGGGCAATAAGAAATGCAGGAATATAGTGTGAAGGTGACCTTGCCGGATGGACAGGTCATGGCAGTGACAGCATCAGAAAGTGATACTTTAGAAGCCGTAGCAGACAGATTCAAGGATTATTATGAGGATGACATAATCCTTGGAATCGTAAACGGCAGGCTTCGTGAACTGAATAAGAAAATAAAAAGTGACTGTGAGCTTAGCTTTGTGACGACAGCTGACAGGGATGGCAGGCGTACATACAGAAGAAGTGTTGTGCTGCTTTTGCAGAGGGCTATATACGATGTATATGGCAGCATGACACAGCTTCATGTGATGCATTCGCTCGGAGAAGGCTATTATTGTCAGCTTGAGAAAGCAGTGGAGTGTGCGGACAGCCAACAGGAAAAATATAATGAAGATACAGACCAAGGCAGCAGAGAAAACAGTGAGAAAAGCGTGACAGAGCACGATATCGACATGATAGTATGCAGCATGTACTCATTTGTGGAAAAAGATCTCCCAATCACCAAGCACAGTGCAAAAACACAGTATGCGGAGCAGCTTTTCAGGGAAAAAGGGCTGCATGATAAGGAGAGGTTATTGCACTACAGGAGAAGCTCCAGAGTCAATCTCTATGAGCTGGATGGTGTGGTGGATTATTTCTACGGATTTATGGCACCATCGACAGGCATGCTCAAATACTTTGATATAGTGCCGTATGAGAGTGGCTTTGTGCTTCTTTTTCCAGGCGCTCACAGCAGGAGCGTTGAGCCGCTTGTGACATCAAATAAGCTGTTTCACACGCTGGATGATTCCAGGGAATGGAGCAAGATGCTTGGAATAGGCACGATAGGCTCACTAAATGATGCGATTGCAGCCGGCAGGGGACAGGAAATCATGCTGCTTCAGGAGGCACTGATGGAGCAGAAGATAGGAAATCTTGCAGCGCAGATTGCTTCGGATGACAAAAAGAAATTTGTCATGATAGCAGGTCCTTCATCATCAGGCAAGACATCGTTTGCCAACAGACTGTCAATCCAGCTTATCGCAAAGGGCAGAAAGCCACATCCGTTAAGTCTGGATGACTACTATGTGGACAGGGAGCTTTGCCCGAAGAATCCGGACGGAAGCTTTGATTTTGAGTGCCTTGAATCTATTGATGTAAAGCTGTTCAATGAGGATATGAACAGGCTTCTTAAAGGAGAGGCTGTTGATATGCCTTCCTTCAATTTCAAGACAGGAAAGAGAGAGTACCGCGGAAGAAAGCTGACGCTGGGAGCTGATGATATACTTGTCATAGAAGGAATCCACGGCCTAAATGACAGGCTTTCACAGCTTATCCCGCCTGAGCACAAGTTCAAAATCTATATCTCAGCGCTTACACAGCTCAATATTGACGAGCACAATCCTCTTTCCACCACAGATGAAAGACTTATACGCCGGATTGTGCGTGATGCTCGCACACGTGGTACCAATGCCACGGAGACCATCACTATGTGGCCGTCTGTCAGAAAGGGTGAAAGGGAGAATATCTTTCCTTTCCAGGAGCAGGCAGATGTGATGTTCAACTCTGCACTTGTGTATGAGCTTGCGGTACTCAAGGTGTATGCGGAGCCGTTGCTTTTTGGCATAGAAAGAGACTGCCCGGAGTATCTCGAGGCAAAGAGGCTGCTTAAGCTCTTAGACTACTTGCTTCCGATGCCGGCTGACGGCATACCAAACAATTCACTGCTTCGTGAGTTTGTAGGAGGAAGCTGCTTTAATGTTTAAAACTAAAAAAAACCGTATTCCGGCTGTATATAAAATACTGCTTGTGGCAATTGCAGTCATGGCTATTGGCGGTATTGCCGTAAATTGTTATGTGGGAAATTATTATCGGGCAGATTCAATTGCGGAGGCTGCAATTGATTCAGACAGAGAGGTTGCTGTTACCATAGAAAAGAAGGACAAGCGTATACAGGCCACCCAGTACGATTTAAGGCATAAGAATTATACGATAACCTTTGCACCGCAGGATAAGGAAAAAGCCACAAAGGCATTGATTTTTTATCCGGGAGGCAGGGTGCAGTATACGGCGTATGCGCCGCTGATGCATGAGCTTGCAAAGAATAATTTCGTGTGCATACTTGTACATATGCCGGGCAACCTCGCAGTATTGGACCAGAATGCAGCAGACGGTATCATTGAAAAATACAAGGAAATATACCCATCCATACAGGAATGGTACATTGGAGGCCACTCATTAGGCGGAGCCATGGCTGCAGAATATGTGTCAAAGCATGTAGATGAGTTTGACGGATTATATCTTTTTGCAGCATATTCGACCGCTGACCTGTCGGATTCAGATCTGAGGGTTTTTAGCGTGTACGGTTCAGAGGATGGTGTGCTTGATATGGACAAATACCGCAAATACCGCTCAAACCTGCCGGAGGATACATATGAGTATGTCATTGATGGTGGGTGCCATTCTTATTTTGGAAGCTATGGTCTGCAAAAGGGAGACGGTACACCTGATGTGGCTTTCGAGGAGCAGATAGAGATGGCGGTAGACTTTATTACATACAACAGCAAATAATAGTTACCGGTAGACTGCATCATATACAACAGCAATAATAGTTACCGGGAAATAACAAAATGCAACTGAGATATCTCAGTTGCATTTTTAATGGTGCACCTTGCGGCGCACGTTACTAATAAGTTATTTTACGAAACGCCAATAGGCTTTAGATTATTAAAATACGCAGGACGATAAGCCGGGTTATGTCGTTGAGTGATCATCTATCTAGGACGCCTGTTGCCAGACGCCTCAAGCGACCTACCTAAAGCTGGCGGGCCACGTCAAAGCTTTGTTTCGGTCTTGCTTCGGATGGGGTTTACATGTGCCCTCCCTGTTACCAGTGAGGCGGTAGTCTCTTACACTGCCATTCCACCCTTACCACAAAAGTGGCGGTATATTTCTGTTGCACTGTCCTTAGAGTTTCCTCCACCGGCCGTTAACCGGCATCCTGCCCTATGAAGCCCGGACTTTCCTCACCTGCGGTCTTTCGACACCTGCAGCCGCGATCACCTGTCCTGCATATTTATTTAATATACCAAGCATTTTTCTAAAAATCAAGCCCTTTTACCAACTTTAATAAACGAAATATAAAATGTTTCTTAAAAGACGATAGGTCTATTGACGGTTGTTATCTTCAATATTATCTTAATAAATGTAAAGAACGATTTAAAACCTCAAATTCATAGCGTGGACACTGTATGAGGTAAGAATTTGGCTATAATGAAAATATAGGGCGAGGCGGTAATTATGAGAGAAAAATTTATCAGATTTATGAATGGAAGAAACGGGATGGACGAGCTTGCAAGGGCTGAGTCATGGGTAGTAATGATATTACTTTTGGTTTCAATATTTACAAGGTCGGCGATACTTGATATACTGGCAATAGGACTGATGATACATATGTATTTTCGCGTATTTTCGAGGAATGTAAACAAGCGCTATGCAGAGAATCAGAAGTTTTTAAATGCCAGGTATGAGTGGACCGTAAAGGCTGAGCGCAGGAAAAAGCGCTTTGCACAGAGGAAGCAGTACAAGTTCTTCAAGTGCCCTATGTGCAAGCAGGAGGTCAGGGTGCCAAGAGGACATGGCAAGATCTGTATTACCTGTCCGAAGTGCCGGGAGCAGTTCGTGAGACGTAGCTAATACGTCAATATATACCTGTACATAAGAGCATGGAGAAGAGAAATGTTTGGATATATAACTGTCAATAAGGACACCTTGTCCGAGGAAAATAAAAAAATATATCAAAGCTATTATTGCGGGCTGTGCCAGACAATGAAGTCGCAGTATGGCAGGCGTGCACAGATGGCACTAAACTATGACATGACTTTTCTCATAGTGCTTCTGACAGGTTTGTATGAGCCGGATAGTGTGACGCGGGATGGATTTGTATGCAGCGTGCACCCTACGAAGAAGCGTACACTTCGCACCAATGAGATTACAGAGTATGCTGCAGCTATGAACATATTGCTTGCATACTACAATCTGATAGATGACTGGAAGGACGATAAAAGCCTGACGAAGAAGACATACGCAGAGATGCTGAAAAAGGACTTTGAGAAGGCAAAAAAAGGCTATCCGATACAGGCTAAGGTGATAGAGGACTACATTGCAAGGCTTGCAGAGTGCGAGAAGAGCAATGATACCAATATTGATGCAGTTGCAGGGCTGACAGGAGAGATGCTCGGCATACTTTTTGCGTGGAAGCAGGATGAGTGGCAGAAGGATTTGAAGGAATTTGGCTGCTATATGGGCAAATTTATTTATATAATGGATGCGTATGAGGACATAGGGGATGATGTAAAAAAGAAATCATATAATCCACTTATACAGCTCATGCATTGCTGCAATAATGATCAGGAAAAATTTGACAAATCCTGTCGGCTTATGATGACATCTATGCTTTCAGAGGCAGCAAAAATATTTGAGAGGTTGCCAATTCTCTTACATGCGGATATAATCAGAAATGTTCTATACTCCGGTGTGTGGAGCAAGTATGAGTATATTCAGATGAAGAAAAGGAAGAAACATAAATGATAGATCCATATCAGGTGCTCGGTGTCAGCCGCAGTGCAAGTGACGATGAAATAAAAAAGGCCTACAGGAGCTTAAGCAGAAAATATCATCCTGATGCCAATATCAACAATCCTAACAAGGATCAGGCTGAGGAGAAGTTTAAGCAGGTGCAGCAGGCATATGACCAGATAATGAAGGAAAAGCAGTCCGGTGCTGCCGGAGCCGGTGGATATGGTGGTGCAGGAAGTGGCAGCTCATACGGCGGCAGCTCCTATGGTGGAGCATATGGTGGTGGACCGGGAGCAGGTGATCCATTTGGAGCAGGTGGACCGTTTGGTGGTTTCTATGGCCGCTATACCTACAATAATGCAGGCAGCAGTGCACAGGATGACAATCCAAAGGTGCGTGCAGCAGGCAATTTCATCAGCAACGGCTACTACAATGAGGCACTGAAGGTGCTTGAGGAGGTACCTTTTGCTGAGAGACGCGGAAGGTGGTACTACTACAGTGCTATCGCAAACCAAAAGCTCGGCAACACAGCGACAGCCATAGAACACATACAGCGAGCAGTGTCGCTTGAGCCAAACAACATGCAGTACCGCCAGTTTATGCAGATAATTGAAAATGGTGGCTCGTGGTATTCGGATATGGGAGACATATACGGACGCCCTAGTGGCAGGGGCAGCGAGTGCTGCAGTCTGCTAGCCACATTCCTTTGCTGGCAGATGTTCTGCTGCTAGATGTCAAGCTTTTCTGATGTTACAGATGGAAATTCATGCAAGTTATTGGGCTGGTTATTTGCAGAACGATGGACTGGTATATTAATCTGTGAATTATTCTGAATAGTTACCTGAAAAATAAGAGGAAGTGAAAAAACTCGATTGAGTTTTTTCACTTCCCCTTTTATTTATGGACATAAGTAACTATTCATATCCACACATATATGAGCAAAATCAGCTGCGCAGCAACGGCTGTATTATTCCATAGAATCCGGAATACCATCATGATCCAAATCTGCCATGTCTGCTCCGTGCGCACCGATATCCACAGTGTTTAAGGTGCGTCTTTTAAGTCTTGCGGCCTCAGACTGCTTGAGCAGATAGCTCTTTATCTCGCGTGAGTGCTTTACGTGAACGAGCTTTAGCTCAGGGTTTGTGACGTCGCCTGTGTAGCAGACTATGGTGCCGAGCTTAAAAATGCGCTCCATCAGTGATGTGGTGAGCTTTACATCAGCTACCTTATACATGTAGCAGTCATCCTCTGTGGTGCTCAAGAGTCCGGACTCTACAGTGATAAAGGACGGTGTGATGGTATATTTTGTGAAAGTCCACGGCAGACCGAGAAAAAGCAGTCTCTTTCTCTCCTTAAAGATTACAGCATCGTCATCATCGATTGCGCTGGCTGTGGTGTTTTTGATTTGTGATTCATTTACAGACATATTATTCTCCTTTTTGATGTTTGAATTGTCATAATTGTATGAAAACTTTGCTACAATTGCTAAGCGTTCAGAACAGTTATATTCTGTCATATATTTTACAACAAAAAAGTGTAAAAGCCAACTTGAATATTGCACTAAGTTATTATATGATAGAAAAAATGTAATAAAAATTGTTACGCGAAAAAGAATGGAGGCAAATTATGCGTCACTTAATGAGTCCGTTGGATTTTTCTGTAGAAGAGTTGGACAAGCTTCTGGATCTTGCAAATGATATAGAGGCTCATCCTGAGAAATATGCACACAAGTGCGATGGAAAGAAGCTTGCAACCTGTTTTTATGAGCCAAGCACGAGAACCAGGCTTAGCTTTGAGGCTGCCATGCTTAATCTGGGAGGCTCGGTGTTAGGTTTCCACAGTGCTGATTCGTCATCTGCGTCAAAGGGCGAGAGCGTTTCAGATACTATCAGGGTTATTTCCTGCTATGCTGATATCTGTGCCATGCGTCATCCTAAGGAGGGTGCACCGCTTGTGGCTTCAGAGAAATCGCGTATTCCTGTAATCAATGCAGGCGATGGAGGTCATCAGCATCCTACCCAGACACTTGCTGATCTCCTTACAATCCGTTCCATCAAGGGCAGATTGAATAATATCACAATCGGCTTTTGCGGAGATTTAAAGTTTGGACGTACAGTGCATTCATTGATCAATGCACTTATCAGATATGACAATGTGAGGATTGTGCTTATCTCGCCTGAGGAGCTTAAGGTGCCTGACTATGTGCGCGATGATGTGCTTCGCGCCAACAATATCGAGTTCAAGGAGGTAGAAAAGCTCGAGGATGCCATGGGAGAGCTTGATGTGCTCTACATGACACGTGTCCAGAAGGAGCGTTTCTTCAATGAGGAGGACTATGTGCGTCTGAAGGATTTCTACATTCTGACAAAGGAGAAGATGGAGCTTGCAAAGGATGATATGATTGTACTTCATCCGCTCCCACGTGTGAATGAGATTTCTGTTGATGTGGATGATGACCCGAGAGCATGCTATTTCAGGCAGGCACAGTATGCGGTTTACGTGCGTATGGCGCTTATTCTGACATTGCTTGGCCTGGCTGAGGACTAAAGGAGGATAATATGCTGAATATAAGTGGAATACATGAGGGCTTTGTGCTCGATCATATCAAGGCAGGTATGAGTCTTCAGATTTACAGGGATTTAAAGCTTGACAAGCTCGACTGCACAGTTGCAATCATAAAGAATGCAAAGAGCAGCAAGATGGGCAAGAAGGATATTATCAAGGTAGAGTGTCCGATAGAGTCATTAGACCTCGATATCCTTGGATTTATCGACCACAATATCACTGTAAATGTGATAAAGGGTGACAAGATTGTGGACAAGATGGAGCTTAAGCTGCCTCATCAGGTGAAAAATGTCATCAAGTGCAAAAACCCAAGATGCATCACTTCAATTGAGCAGGAGCTTGACCAGATTTTCGTGCTTTCCGATGAGAAAAACGAAATTTACCGCTGCAAGTACTGCGAGGAGAAATACGAAGGAGTTAAATAGTATCAGTTATGTATGCCAACGTGATTGTGGATATATCCCACGAAAAACTGGATAAGACTTTTCAGTACAGCATCCCGGATGAGCTTTTATGTGATATCCGTCCGGGTGTGTGCGTGGATATTCCATTTGGCAGCCGCACTATCACAGGCTATGTGATTGAGGTCACGGATGAGCCTGAGTACGACCCGGCAAGGACAAAGCCTCTTATCGGGATAAAGACAGACTCTGTGGCTGTGGAGGCAAAGCTCATCGCGCTTGCGGCATGGATACGGCGCAATTACGGCTCTACCATGAATCAGGCGCTTAAGACTGTTATACCTGTAAAGAAGCAGGCTAAGGAGCAGGTGAGCCGCAGTATTGCACTGAAAATAGACAAGATAAAGGCAAGGGCGCAGCTTGCGCTTTGCGAGGCAAAAAAACAAAAGGCAAAGGCCAGGCTTTTTCGTGCGCTGATTGATGCTGATGATGGGGCACGCCTTGAGTATTCCTTTGTGACAGGCAAGCTGTCGGTGTCGGCTGCCACTATAAGAGCGCTTGAGCAGAGCGGCTTTATCGAGGTAATCACACAGAGCGGCTACAGAAATCCTGTGGAGCATATGAGTGTGGACACATATGATAAGGTACTGAATGCTGCGCAGCAGAGTGTGGTTGATGCGATAGAAGGCGACATTGCCGCTGGCCTTAGAAATACTTATCTGATTAAGGGTGTCACCGGAAGCGGCAAGACAGAGGTGTACATGGAGCTTATCGCACACTGTATACAGTCCGCTCGTCAGGCGATTGTGCTGATTCCCGAGATTGCCCTCACTTACCAGACCGTAATGCGTTTTTTTGCCAGATTTGGGAACAGGGTTTCGATAATCAATTCAAGACTTTCAAATGGTGAGCGTTATGACCAGTTTGAGAGAGCTAAGAATGGTGATATTGACATCATGATTGGCCCGCGGTCGGCGCTGTTCACACCTTTTTCAAATTTAGGACTTATCATAATAGATGAAGAGCACGAGAATTCATACAAGAGCGAGTCGGTGCCACGCTATCACGCCAGGGAGGTGGCGATAGAGTACGCGCGCATGTCCGATGCTATTGTGGTACTTGGCTCTGCAACACCGTCGGTGGATAGCTATTACAAGGCAAAGACAGGCGTTTACAGGCTTTTGGAGCTGGATAAGCGTGTGGACGACAGACCTCTTCCAAAGTGTGAGGTTGTCGATTTGAGGCAGGAGCTTCGTGAGGGAAACCGCTCGATTCTTTCCACCAGGCTTCAGGAACTTATGGAGGAGCGGCTTCTAAATGGCCAGCAGACCATGCTTTTTTTAAATAGAAGGGGTAAATCGGCATTTATGTCGTGCAGAGCGTGCGGTTTTGTGGTAAAATGTCCTCATTGCGATGTATCACTCAGTGAACATAGCGGCGGAGTGATGGTCTGTCACTACTGCGGCTACAGACAGCCGGTGCCGAAGGTGTGCCCAAGCTGTGGCTCGAAGTACATTAGCGGCTTTAAGGCCGGCACACAGAAGATAGAAGCGATGGTGGCAAAGCGTTTTCCACAGGCGCGTATACTGCGCATGGATTATGACACCACGAGGGCGAAGGATGCGTATGAGAAGATTCTGCAGGCATTTTCCAATCATGAGGCTGATATACTTATCGGTACGCAGATGATTGTAAAGGGGCATGATTTTTCAAATGTCACGCTGGTTGGTGTGCTGGCGGCGGATATGTCACTGCATGTGAATGATTTTCATGCGGCGGAGCGCACCTTTGCTCTGCTGACCCAGGCGGCAGGGCGCGCCGGCAGAGGAAAGTTGCCCGGCAATGTGGTTATCCAGACCTACGACCCTGACCACTATGCCATCCGGACTGCCAAAGAGCAGGATTATGAGGCTTTTTACGATAAGGAGATAGAGTACAGGAGGCTTATGAACTATCCACCTGTATGGAATATGCTTTTAGTCCATGTCACATCACCTGATGAGAGTGAGTGCGGCAGCATGGCACAGCAAGTGTACGATATAGCATCGCAAATGATATCGCATACAGATGAAAATCAAAGCCCGGATGATAGACATCTGATTCAGCTCATCGGTCCTGCGGATGCGACCATCGCCAGGGTAAATGACATATACCGCAAGGTGATTTACATGAAGACATCTGACTATGCGGCGCTCATTTCCATAAAGGATGGCATAGAGCAGGTGGTGAAAGCTGATACGGCAATGAAACATGCTAATATCTCATTTGATTTCAATCCGATGAGTGGATTTTGATAGATATAGAAGGAGGCAATTATGGCACTTAGAACTATTAGATTGGAGGGAGACCCTGTACTTGGCAAGGTCTGCAGAGAGGTTACGGAGGTGACTCCAAAGATAGTAACACTTATTGATGATATGCTTGAGACTATGTATGAGGCCAATGGTGTAGGACTTGCCGCACCACAGGTTGGCATATTAAAGAGGATCGTTGTTATCGATGTGGGCGAGGGTCCAATCGTGATGATTAATCCTGAAATTATCGAGTCTGACGGAGAGCAGACCGGCGATGAGGGCTGTCTTTCAGTACCGGGAAAGGCCGGACAGGTGACCCGACCGAATTATGTAAAGGCTCGCTTCATGGGCGAGGATATGAATGAGTATGAGATAGAGGGAGAAGAGCTTTTGGCCAGATGTATCTGCCACGAGCTTGACCATCTCGATGGACATCTCTATGTGGAGAAGGTTGAGGGCGCACTTCACGATGTGACATATGAGGATACACAGGAGTAATCATTAGGATGACATTTGTTATCTGAGCTTGGAAAATATCTGGGAGGCAGTAAGATGAGAGTAATTTTCATGGGAACACCGGACTTTTCGGTGGGAACACTTGAGGCAATTATAGAGGCAGGGCATGAGGTGGCACTGGTTGTCACACAGCCCGACAAGCCAAAGGGCCGTGGCAAGGCAATGCAGTATACACCGGTCAAGGAGTGTGCGCTTTCGCACGGTATTGAGGTATTCCAGCCGGTTAAAATAAGAGAGACTGCTAATATAGAGTATCTCAGAAAGTTTAATGCAGATATAATAATTGTGGTTGCTTTTGGACAGATTCTGTCAAAGAGTATTCTTGATATGCCTCGATACGGCTGTATCAATGTGCATGCTTCACTTCTGCCAAAGTACAGAGGTGCGGCTCCTATCCAGTGGGCTGTGATTAACGGTGACGAGTTTACAGGTGTCACTACCATGAGGATGGATGAGGGCGTCGATACCGGCGATATGATTGCAAAGAGTACAGTCAGACTCGCACCTGATGAGACCGGCGGCAGCCTGTTTGATAAGCTCTCAGCAGAGGGAGCAAAGCTGTGTGTGGAGACCATGAAGATGATAGAGGATGGCACTGCAGAGTATACTCCTCAAAACAGCGAGGAGGCCACACATACATCAATGATCAGTAAGGAGCTTGGCTTTATCGACTGGACAAAGCCGGCTGTTGAGATTGAGAGGCTTGTAAGGGGGCTTAATCCATGGCCGAGCGCATACACCCACCTAAACGGTAAGACATTTAAGGTGTGGAGTGCAAAGGTGATTGACGGCAGCGATGATTATGAGCCGGGCTGTATTTATCATATCGGGAAAAATGATATGTATGTACAGACAGGAAAAGGAGCATTATCTTTAGTAGAGGTACAGCTCCAGGGCAAGAAGCGCATGGATACAGGCTCATTTTTGAGAGGCTGTCATGTGGAAGAGGGCTCGTTCTTCACATTATAGTTATTCATTATAAGTAACTATTGACAAACTACTACACGCATTATAATAAGCAGCAAGGAGAGATGATACATGGGATATTATTACTGGGATCCGACATATATACTCGTTGTGATAGGTGCAGTGATATGTATGATTGCATCGGCAAGAGTTAAAGGTACATTTAATAAATACTCGCAGCTAAGAAGCATGTCAGGCATGAATGGCGCACAGGTAGCTCAGAGAGTGCTTCAGGCGGCAGGCATATATGATGTGCAGGTGCGTCATGTGTCCGGCAGTCTGACGGACCACTATGATCCGCGCACCAAAACAGTGAATTTATCTGATCCTGTGTACAATGCCACATCGGTCGCAGCACTTGGCGTAGCAGCCCATGAGTGTGGACACGCTATACAGCATGCAAAAAGCTATGCACCTCTTTCAATCAGGAGTGCACTTGTGCCTATAGCCAATTTTGGCTCCATGCTTGCATGGCCGGTCATACTTATCGGCCTGCTCTTTAACACACGCTCGTCAGGGCTTATTATTGATATAGGCATATTGCTGTTTTCGGCAGCAGTGCTTTTCCAGCTCGTTACATTGCCGGTAGAGTTTGATGCTTCAAGACGCGCGCTTGTCATGCTTCGTACACAGGGCATACTTGCAGATGACGAGCTTAAGTACACAAGAAGGGTGCTCAAGTCAGCGGCACTTACCTATGTAGCCAGTGCGGCGGCTGCTATTTTACAGCTCCTTCGTATAATACTTATCACAAACGGACGCAGACGTGACGACTGATACTGTTGTAGCTTCTTTGGTTTAAGCAGAAGTAGGGCAGTTAGGTAAGACAGTTTAAATTGGATAAATAAACTGGAAAAATTAAATGTAGATGTAACTACTTAAGGGCATCATATGAACCGAAAAACTGTTGTTTAACTGTTGTTTATATGTAAGCATGAGTTATCAGCTTTTTGATTTCAGGGATTCTTGATAGTTACAATTAGATTAAACTATATGACATCGAATAAGAATATAAATAATAAGAATAAAAATAATCACAGTAAAAATAATATACCGGCACACTCTGTAGATACGCGTGAGCTTGCCCTTGAGATGCTTATTGAGATTAATGAGCGTGGAGCATTTTCGCATATTGTGCTTCGTAGTGTGCTTGACAAGTATCAGTATCTGTCAAAGCAGGACAGAGCCTTTATGACGAGGCTTGTTGACGGCACTATCGAGTATATGCTGCAGCTCGACTACATCATAGACTCTTTTTCAAAGACAAAGGTAAGGAAGATGAAGCCCTTCATCAGAAACCTTCTTCGCATGAGCGTCTACCAGATAAAGTACATGGACGCGGTGCCGGATTCAGCTGTGTGCAATGAGGCGGTGAAGCTTGCAAAGAGGCATAAGTTTGCACAGCTTTCGGGCTTTGTAAACGGTGTACTCAGAAATATTGCAAGAAATATAGACTTAGTACAGTTTGATACCTTAAGCATCCGATACTCCATGCCACAGTGGATAGTGGACAGATTTGTATCAGCATACGGAGAGAAGAAGGCAGAGGAGATTTTCAAGGCCTTTCACAATAAGAGCACAATAAGCATCAGGACAAACCTGACCAGGTGTACTCCGGATGAGCTTCGTGCAAAGCTTGAGGCAGAGGGTGTGACGGTCACAGCCGTTGATGAACTTAATTATGCATTTGTTATATCTGGATTTGATTATTTGAATGGCTTACAGAGCTTCAGAGACGGACTTTTCTATGTGCAGGATATAAGCTCAATGCTTGTTGCACAGACGGCTGCTCCAAAGAAGGGCGACTATGTGATAGATGTATGCGCAGCACCGGGTGGCAAGAGCACCCATATAGCTGAGCTTTTACAGGGAAGTGGCCATGTGCTCGCGCGTGACCTGACCGATAACAAGGTCGATATGATTGAGGAAAATATAGAAAGGCATGGCCTTAACAATATGTCGGCAGAGGTGTGGGATGCCACAGTGCCTGATGCTGATTCTGCGGGAAAGGCAGATATACTCATCTGTGATCTGCCGTGCTCAGGGCTTGGAGTGCTCGGAAGAAAGAAGGACATCCGCTACAAGATGACACCGGAGTCTGTAGATGAGCTTGCCGCTCTTCAAAGACAGATACTTGATACCGTGCATACATACGTGAAGACAAACGGAGTGCTCGTGTACAGTACATGTACGATAGATGAGGCTGAGAATGAGGACAATGTGAGGTGGTTTATTGAAAAGCATCCGGAGTTTGAGCTGGATAAGAGCTTTGCGGAAGGCATCGGAATGAAACAGATACTGCCCGGTGAGCATGGAAGTGACGGATTCTTTATTGCAAGATTCATAAAAAGTAAATTATAATATTAAAATAAATCATGAATTAATAAATATAAATTGGTTCGAATTAGAAAAATTTGTTTATGCAGATTTGAATGATGAATTTTAATTACGAATCCAGATTTCAGGATATAATTAGTGAAGTAATAAACAATAAGCAAAACAAAATTATAAAATAATAGTTAAATGCAGACTTAATAAATGATATGGAACAGATAAAAGAACAACTAACTGACATCAAATCAATGAATATGGACGAGCTCACAGAGTTTATCATATCGCTCGGAGAAAAGAAATTCCGTGCGAAGCAGATATATGAGTGGATTCATGTGAAGCATGTGGACAGCTTTGATGAGATGACCAATATTTCAAAAAAGTTCATACAGGTATTAAAGGACAATGCAATACTCATCTCGCTAAAAAAAGAGGAGGTGCAGGTGTCAAAGCTCGATGGCACGAGAAAATATCTCTTTGCACTCGACGATGGCAATGTCATAGAAAGTGTGCTTATGAAGTACAAGCATGGAAACTCTGTATGCATATCTTCGCAGGTTGGCTGCAGGATGGGGTGCAGATTCTGTGCATCCACTCTTGACGGTCTAGTCAGGGGGCTTAGGCCGTCTGAGATGATTGACCAGATTTATCAGATAGGCAAGGACATAGGAGAGCGCATCTCAAATGTAGTTGTCATGGGCACAGGTGAGCCGCTTGACAATTACGACAATCTGCTGCGCTTTATAGAGCTTCTCACTGATGAAAACGGAATCAATATCAGCCAGCGCAATCTGACAGTTTCCACATGTGGTCTCGTACCGCGCATGAGACAGCTTGCAGATGAAAAGCTTTCTATCACGCTGGCGCTTTCACTGCATGCCTCCAACCAGGAAAAGAGAAAAGCTCTCATGCCGGTTGCAAACAGCTATGATATACATGATGTGGTCGATGCATGCAAATATTATTTTGCACAGACCGGCCGCAGAGTCACCTTTGAGTATAGCCTGGTAGGCGGAGTGAACGATACAGCCGAGGATGCCGCAGAGCTTTCGGCACTCGTACATGGCATGAACTGCCATATAAATCTGATTCCGGTAAACCCGATAAAGGAGCGCGACTACGTGCAGTCCAACAAGGGTGTTATAGAGGCTTTTAAAAATAGGCTTGAAAAAAACGGAATTAATGTTACTATTAGAAGGGAAATGGGCAGAGATATAGACGGTGCCTGTGGACAGCTTCGCAAGAAGCATATAGATAAGGAGAGAGGAATAAACTAGATGAAGACGTTTTCCATTACGGATGCAGGTGCTATTCGTGAGATGAATCAGGATTTTTATTTCTCGTCTGACACTGCAGTAGGAAATCTTCCGAATCTTTTCATCGTAGCAGATGGAATGGGAGGACACAAAGCCGGTGACTATGCTTCCAGATACACTATAGAGCGTGTGGTTGCATCGGTATCGAGAAATGCCGGGGATGAACCGGTATCCATCATCAAAGAGGCAATCAACAAGGCAAATGAGCTTCTGGTGGCTGAGTCTCGTGAGGATGAAGCTAAGCGTGGAATGGGTACCACCTTAGTTATAGGAACTATTATAGGAAACAAGCTTTTTGTGGCTAATATAGGTGACAGCAGGCTTTATATTGTAGGTGGCACAGAGCAGATCAGACAGATTACCAGGGATCATTCACTGGTTGATGAGATGGTCAGGATGGGTGAGATAAATGCCGAAGAGGCGAGAATTCATCCGGACAAGAATATCATCACGAGAGCTGTCGGGGCAGCAGATCATGTGGAGGCAGATTTCTTTGAGGTCGAGCTATGTGAGGACGACATGATTCTTCTGTGTACAGACGGACTTACCAATATGGTGAGAGATGAAGAAATATGCGATACTATTAGGCAAAATGATAATATCGAGACAGCAGCGTCACAGCTTGTCGCCATGGCCAATGCAAATGGTGGCCGCGATAATATCACTGTAATGATTATTAAACCATTTTAAGACGAGGTAATAACAGATGTTAGAGATAGGAAGTTTTTTATCGGATCGATATGAGATCCTAAGCAAGGTTGGCGCAGGCGGCATGTCCGATGTATACAAGGCAAAAGACCATATACTGAGCCGTTTTGTAGCTATAAAGGTTTTAAAGCAGGAGTTTTCGGAGGATAGTTCATTTGTGACCAAGTTCCGTGCTGAGGCACAGTCAGCAGCAGGACTTGAGCATCCGAATATCGTAAACATCTATGATGTAGGCAGCGAGAATGGTCTGTACTACATTGTCATGGAGTATGTCGAGGGCATCACACTTAAGACTTATATCGAGAAAAAGGGACAGCTGTCATTCAAGGAGTCTGCAAGCATTGCAATCCAGGTGGCAAGGGGCATAGAGGCCGCTCACAATAAAAATATCATCCACCGTGATATCAAGCCGCAGAATATCATTATTTCTACAGATGGCAAGGTAAAGGTGACAGATTTTGGAATTGCAAAGGCTACATCTTCAAATACAATAAGCTCAGATGTGATGGGCTCAGTACACTATGCCTCTCCGGAGCAGGCAAGAAACGGCTTTGTAGATGGCAGAAGTGATATTTACTCACTGGGAATCGTAATGTTTGAGATGGTTACAGGCCGTGTGCCGTTTGACGGTGATACGACGGTTGCAGTTGCACTGCAGCACTTACAGGAAGAGATTGCAAGGCCAAGCATCTACGCACCAGATCTGCCAATCAGCTTTGAGAAAATCATCTTAAAGTGTACACAGAAGACACCGGACCGCAGATACCAGACTATTGAGGAGCTTCTCACAGACATAAGACGCTCTCTTGCGCATCCTGATGAGGATTTCGTCACAATAGCACCACTCGTTGACGGTGGCAAGACCAAGGTTATAAGCCCGGAGGAGCTTGACAAGATAAAAGAGGGCAGAGGTGTCGCAGAGGACTTAAACGATGATGATACCGATGCAGATAATGATGATGAGTATGCTGACGATGAAGACGATGATGATGAATATGATGAGTCACTCTTAGACGACGATGATGACGACGAAGACGATGACGATGATGATGACGGCAAGCTTTTAAATCCAAAGATGGATAAAGCAATCACAATCATGGGTATAGTAACAGCCGTAATCATTGTAATAGTTATCATATATCTTGCACTTTCAGTGGCAGGAGTGTTTAAGTTTGGCGGCAAAAAGAACTCAGAGTCACAGCAGACAGAGTCACAGACACAGACCGAGTCTGAATCAGAGTCAGAGACACAGACTGAGACAGAGGGCCAGATGATTGACATCAGAGGCATGTCAGTGGAGGATGCTCAGAAGGCAGTAGACCGCTTAAAGCTTGACCTCACAGTATTTGCATTTGAGACAAAGCAGTCAGATAAAAAGGACGGCACAATCCTTGAGCAGGATGTTAAGGCCGGAGATACAGTAAAGCGTGGTTCACAGATTAATGTAGTTATCGCAGGAAAAGGTGATAGTACATCAGAGATGGTCAAGATACCAAGTGTAATCGGAAAGACCAAGAGCTCGGCAAAGAGCACACTCGAGTCAGCCGGCTTTAGTGTCACCTTCGAGTATGGAGATTACAATGACAGTGTAGCAGCAGATGTAGTAACAGCACAGTCACCATCAGCAAAGAAACAGGCCGCAAAGGGCAGCACGGTAACAGTTACCCTCTCACCGGGGCAGAAGCCAATCACCGTGCCAAACGTAGTAGGCGCCTCACAGTCACATGCAGAAAGCGCCCTCGCAGGAGCAGGGCTCAAGTACACCTACGCCGACTCCCAGTACAGCGACACCGTACCAGCCGGCAACGTAATCAGCCAGACCAAATCCGGCGAAACCGTAGCCGCAGGCACCACAATCACACTTACACTCAGTAAGGGAAAGCAGGAGATATCGACTAACGTAAGTAAAGGAATTAGTTATAGTGGAGAGGGAACTGTAGTAAAAGCAGAGTATAAGCTTGTAGGTAAAAGTGGAACTGTATACGACAAGGGTTCATATGAAAATACGTCATCATTTACAGTTTCCGGAACAATGAAAGAAGCTACAGGAAGTATTGTGGTTACTTGGACAGTTCAGACAGGGGAAACAGATGAAGCAGGAAATCCTGCAACTGTCACACTTGATCCAGTAACGTATAGCGTGCCATAAGCATAAGAGAAGTTAAATAATTATTATAAACCGGAATAGCAAAAAAGAGGTAGATATTGCCATAGCTTGGGGCAGCACGAGGAAAACGAGCCGTAGCGCAGCTACGTCAAGTTTTCCGTATCGCCATCGTATTTGTAAATACACACAATACACATATAGCGCACAAAGCAGCAACCCAATACATGTCCTTATTGTAGCCACCGGATAGCACCCACGAAGTGGTGCAATCCGCACCCCACTACCACACCAACCCGCGGACGAAAACCTGAACTCGCGGAGAAGGACTGTAGATAGCGGGGCAGGCATGTGTTCCGAGGAAAAAAATATGAACTGCCCCGGGGTGCCATAAACCTACCGAGGAAAGAACATGGCAGAGCAAACCATAGCCTGTCTGTAGAAGAGCCCGGGGTTTGCTTCATATTTTTTAAGAGGAATATATGCATGCCACGCCACCCACACAACCTCAAAGCGCGGCATCCCCACCGAAAGCGTGACTCCTGCAAATACAAAAGCAATACAAGGAAAACCATGACAGGAAAAATTATTAAAGGAATTGCCGGCTTCTACTATGTCTACGTAGAAGAAACCAAAGAAGCAAAAGAAACTGCCACAGGCGGCACTCTCTACGAGTGCAAAGCAAAAGGCACCTTCAGAAAACAAAAGATAAAGCCGCTGGTTGGCGATATCGTCGACATAGCAGTCCTCGATGATGAAAAGCACATAGGCAATGTCGAACGTATACTGCCACGGAAAAACGAACTTATCAGGCCGGCTGTGTCCAATATAGACATGGCCCTGGTTATTTTTGCATCCGCAAAGCCGGATCCCAATTTCAACCTGCTTGATAGGTTTTTGTGTATGATGGAGTACCAGCATGTCCCGGTTACCATATGCTTCAACAAAAAGGACTTAATCACACCTAAAGAGCAGCAAGCGCTTAAAAGCATATACGAGCCGGCTGGCTATAGAGTGCTTTTTACCAGCACGAAAACAGGTGAGGGCATAGATGAGATAAAGCACATTTTAGATGGAAGGACGACCACGGTTGCAGGTCCATCAGGTGTTGGCAAGTCTTCTATCATCAACTGTCTGCAGGATGATGTGCAGATGGAGACCGGACATATAAGTGAGAAAATAGAGCGCGGAAAGCATACGACCAGACATTCTGAGATTATCCCTATAAAGGATGGCACGTATATCATGGATACACCGGGCTTTAGCTCGATGGATGTGCCGGGCTTTGAAAAGGAAGATCTGTGGACATGTTATCCGGAGTTTGTAGAGTATGAGCCATATTGCAGGTTTCAGGGCTGCAGTCATATAAATGAGCCGGACTGCGGCGTGAAGGAAGCTCTTGCAGATGGGAAAATATCGCAGGTGCGGTATGATAATTATAAGCTTTTATATGAGGAGCTTAAAAATAGACAAAAGTATTAATTTAAAGCATAATCAAACGGAGGAAAACATGAACTGTTTATCACCATCAATTTTATCAGCGGATTATTCAATACTCGGAGAGCAGCTTAAGCAGCTTGATGAGGCAGGAGCACAGTATGTGCATATAGATGTTATGGACGGCAGCTTCGTTCCAAGCATATCAATAGGACTGCCGGTCATAAAGACAATCAGAAAGTGCACAGAGCGTATGTTTGATGTGCATCTGATGATAGATGAACCGGTCAGATATATAGATGATTTTGCGACAGCAGGAGCAGATATCATCACAGTCCATGCGGAGGCATGTAAGCATCTTGACAGGACAATCGAGGCAATAAAGGAAAAAGGCATACTGGCAGGTGTAGCATTAAATCCGGCTACTCCGCTCTCAGCCATAGAGTATGTGCTTCCCAAGGTGGACATGGTGCTTATCATGACTGTAAATCCGGGCTTTGGAGGACAAAAGCTTATTCCGTACACTGTAGACAAGGTGCGCGACTTAAAGGCACTTCTTGAGAAAACCGCAAATAAGGCTGATATCGAGGTGGACGGTGGTGTTAATCTTGAGAACGTGGAGACACTGCTTGCGGCAGGAGCCAATATCATTGTTGCGGGAAGTGCGGTGTTTAGCGGAGATATAGAAGAAAATGTAAAGGGTTTTCTGAATATCATGATGTAACAGATGCAGGTTAAAACAAAAATGCTTCCGGGGCTGTAGCAAATGTGGATATGTTATTTATAAGAAGGTGGATAAAATGAGGTATTTGATTGTATGTGGTGGAAAAATAGATACGGAATTCGGCTTAAATGAGATAAAGACTGACGGAATAGATGCCATAATTGCGGCTGACAGCGGAATGGATTTCCTGTACGAAAACGGTGTCACGCCTGATATAATTGTAGGTGATTTCGATTCAGCCACGACAAAGGCCTTGGAGTTTTTTGAGAGAAAGGGACAGACCGAGATACACAGGCTCAATCCCATAAAGGATGATACTGATACAGAGTATGCCATAAGACTTGCCATAAGCGAGGGTGCAAGAAGCATAGTGATGCTTGGAGCAACAGGAAGCAGAATAGACCATGTGCTGGGCAATATTTCACTCTTGGGAATAGGATTGGAAAGTGGAACTGATATCAGCATTATCGATACAAACAACCGTATAAGGATGGCGGATAAGCCCGTAACCATTGAAAAATCAGCCCAGTATGGCAGGTTTGTCTCGCTTATAGCAGTGACAGACGACAATGAGGTGAGCCTTAGAGGTTTTAAGTATCCCGTTACTGATTATTCATTTGACAGATTTACATCGCTTGGCATATCCAATGAAATAATTGATGACCATGCAGTGATTGATATCCATAGAGGAAAATTTATCATTATTGAGTCAAAAGATTGACTTTTTAGGAATTTTGGGCTATTATATTTTTAGGATTATTTCGGAAATTTAACTACATGGAAAGATTTATCCTGTGTTAGATTTAGAACGTGATGGGGTTATCAGATGATAGAAAAGTATTATAGTGGGGTAATTGAACAGATTTACAATCGCATAGGAAAAGAGACTCGAAATATCGTAATGGCGAATTATAGCAATGATTTTTCGATTGAAAATCTTGAGGTTATAAGACGTTATCAAAGCAATGAGGATAACGTCTTTTTTGCATACAGTGAGTTCTCTTACAACACTTTAGTCGGAGCTTATGAGCCATTTTTAGACATCATATGCAATATGCACAGGCATTTTATAGGCGGAAGCTTTGATGATTTCCAAAGGGAGTGCGGTGTGTACTACCTGCACAGACAGGTGTTAAACAGCTATTATGAGACCGGTGAGTGTTTTAGAGAGGAGACAGTGCTGTTAAATGAGGTAGCATACGAGCAGAGACGCATGACTAAGGCTATAGTTGACATGCTTAAGAGGCTTTCAGAAGTGAGGCCATTGATGATTGTGATAAACAGATTCCAGATGGCGTCAAAGAGCTCTATTGAGACCATCAAGTATCTGATTGACAATCCGTGCACCAATATCGGTATTGTCTTAGGTGTTAATGTCCAGGTCAAGGGTACTGACAGTACTGTTGAGGTGTGGGATCGTATAGTCGAGTCTCTTGAGGACAGGAGTGCCATATACTATATAGGCAGTGCCGGACAACAGAAGAATCATATAAGAGACACAAGTGATGACGAGCTGTATATCACTACAAACTTTGAGCAGAGTATTCAGGAAGCATCAAATATTATGGAGTTTCTGGATTATGAGCAGGCAAGGAGAGGCTGTCGTATCATAGAGCACAAGATTAAGTTTGAGGATGCATGGATTGATGAAAAGAGTCTGAGACGTTTTTATTTGATCTATGCAAGGACATCTGTTTTACTTGGAGAGATGTCCAAAGCGATTGAGCTTACGAATGAGTACAAGGCGCTGATACCGGAAAGTGACAGTGAGCATTATTTTTCTATATATTATTTTATGAAGGGCACCTGCTATATGTATCAGGGCAAGCTTGAGAAGGCTGAGGGCTGTGCAAAGAAAGCCTATGACTATGCACTTTTGGCGGATGATGAATTGCTCGAATTCAAGTCCGAGCTTTTGTCCGTTATGATAAAGATGTCGGGCTGGTACAATATATTTTTCTGTGTGCAGGATATACCTGTCAGTGATGAATTTATAGAAAAGATTATAAAGCACGGATACAGAAATCATCTTGCGCATATATATATTTACGCATATGACAATAGCCGGGATGTGGTGAAACAGTCATTTTATGATGAATCATTGCTAAAGCATTTTACAAAGGGACTTGAGCTTGCAAAGAAGATAGAAAATGAGCAGCTTGTGTATGATGCATATCAGAAGACTATCATGCTTGCCAGCACAAACGGTCTCAATGAGATAGCATTTTTATATGTTATCCGTACATACGAGTTCATGAAGGAACACGGCAATATATATGTTGCGAGAGTACTTACGGCTATAGGCTACAATCTGAGTGCCATGGGTAAAAATGAGCTTGTTGACGATTATTATAATACTGCAATAAATATGTTATATTATCTGAAGATGCCGGAGGATATAGCTGAGGTGTATTATAACAAGTCTCTTAACTATATCATGCAGGGTAATTATAAGGAGGCTGTCCAGGCACTTTTAATTGCCATGAAGACTATTATAAAGCTTCATCTAAACAGCTTAAGAGTGTGCAACACGAGTAAGGTATATGCGCTTCTTGCACTTGCATCTATATTTTCAGGTGACAGATTCAGCTGTGAGCGCTATCTGCTCAGCTGCAAGCAGTTTCTCAATTACGTCATATACAGGGTAATTGACAGTACAAGAACAGAGGCTGTTCATGACTATTCCAGATGCGATGATGAGATGTTTCTGTACTCATTTGCATCGGCTATGCTCTTGTGGCACGATGATAAAAAGGAAGAAGCCTTTTTACAGTTTGAGGATGCAGAGAGATACCTCGTTAATGCGGAGGGCAATGAGTTTTTTGCATATTCGATATACAGGAAAAGCAGGATTAAGCTGTTTGAACAGCTCGGCAAAAATGAGCTTATAGAGCATGAGAGAATACTTTTAGATGCACACAATAAAAGAATGCATGAAATAGCAGAAGCAGCTCCGCTTGAAATGTTAAAAAATATCAACTTAGAGTCACTGAGTGAAGGCTTTATCAATGAAAGACAGATTGATCTGCTTGTAAAGCAGCAGGGACTTGCTAAGGACTATCAGAGCTCAAAGCGCCAGATTGAGTTTATTTCCATATGGCAGACTATTGTAGATGTAAATGACCAGAAGAAGGAGACTATGATTGAAAATGCCATGAGCAATTTTATCAATCATTTCAGTCTGGACTGTGCGCTGATTATAGATCTGCACGCGAAGGAGCCGCAGGTGCTTTATAATGATACAGAATGTGATATGACAGATGAGGTTATAAAGGGTATATGTGATATCATGATAGACTATCCAGAGGGGTTTGCCACATCAAAGCTTGGAGAGGACTTCTACGAGCATGAAAATATCATCTCGTACTTTGGCGTGGATGATGTATGTTCATTTGCTGCGGTGCCTTTTATCAAGAATGATGCGCTTTCAAGTGTGCTTATAGCATATGTGCGCATGAAGGAGAATTGGCATGGCTCCATAGAGCGATACATGCTCAACGAGGATGATTTGAGTATTTTCAAGCTGTTATTCAGAGAACTTGAGTATTCCATTGCCCGTATTGAGGCCAACGAGAAGGCTAATGAGATGAACAGGAGACTGAAACAGGCCGCAGTTACCGACATGCTGACAGGCATATACAACAGAGCAGGTATGTATCAGGAGATTGAAAAGCTTGAAAAGCGCATAAGCGTGACATCAGGTGGTATGGATGTGGGACTTATGTTTATTGATCTGGACAACTTCAAGCATTATAATGATACGTATGGTCATGATATAGGTGATCTGATACTTAAGGAGATGGCCTTTATATTCAGGGAAGTGGCAAAGGACAGAGGCTTTGTGAGCAGATATGGCGGTGATGAGTTCATCATAGTCATTGAGTCATGCTCCAGATACGAGCTTGAGAATATTGCGAAGGACATCTATGCGAGGATTGCAGAGGCCGATGGCTTCAGCTGCCAGATAAAGAAATACCTGAATCATGACGTAGAGTTTAAAGAGGAGAAGAATATCACCTGTTCTATTGGTATTTCATATGAGAGAAATGTCACCAGTGAGAGCCAGATTACTGAGCTCATTAAGAAGGCGGATGATCTGATGTATACAGTAAAGACAGGCGAGAAAGGACACTATGCATTCTTTTAAATCAGATGAATTTAAGATAAGAGTACTGACAAAGGATGATGCGGAGGAATACAATGCACTGCTTCGTTATGCTTTTCAGGTAACAGAGGCAGATCTTGCCGAGACCGGTTGGAAGGATGATGAAATCAAGCAGTCGAAGTTTCCGGTGCTTGAGAGAGCTGATGTGCTTGGCTGCTTCAATATCATAGACAAAAAAGAGGAGCTTGTGGCTCAGTTTGCGGTATATCCGCTCGATATGAATATATATGGTGAGCGCTACGAGGTGGGCTTTGTCACAAGTGTGTGCACGTATCCTGAGTACACAGGTCATGGTCTCATGAAGAAGCTTATGAGAAAGAGTCTTACGAGGATGCGCGATAGCAACAAGTCGTTTGCCCTTTTGTATCCATACTCCATACCTCTTTACAGAGGGCTTGGCTGGGAGATTATCTCAAACAAGATGACATATGTGATAAAGGACAGACAGATTCCTACAAAGCTTAAGGAGCCGGGCTATGTGCGCCGTGTGCAGTGGGATGACGAGCAGTTTAAGAAGCTTCATACTCACTTTGCCGCGAAGACTCACGGCTGTCTGTACAGAAACAATCTGGCTTGGGAGGAGTACTTCCGCTGGGATGAGGACGATACGATGGTCGCCATCTACTATAACGAGGATGACGAACCGTGTGGCTATATGGTGTATCTTATCAGCTCCGATGTCATGCACATCAAGGAGCTCATCTACTTAAACCGTGAGGCGCAGCTTGGTCTGTGGGAGTATATTCATGCGCACGATTCCATGATTGATGAGGTCAGAGGCAACAACTATTACAGCGAGCCCATCGCTTTTGAGCTCGATGACAGTGATATAAAGGAGACAATAAGACCATATGCCATGGGCAGAATCATCGACGTGGCGCAGTTTATATCACAGTATAACTGTGACCCGGATGGCCCGGGCGGCTGTTTTAGCTTTGAGATAGCAGATGAACTTCTTCCGTGGAACAATGGCACATTTGTCATTGATTTTGAGAAAGGGCACTGTGCTCTCACCGACAAAAATCCACAGTATCACCTAAGCATGTCTATTGGCACGTTTACCACACTGCTTTTAGGCTACAAGAGTGCTGAGAAGCTTTTGCAGATGGGCAAAATACAGACTACGTATGATGCTGTTGCAAAGCTTGACGATATTTTATATCATGAGATACCATATGTATCTGACTACATATAATGATAAAAGGTCAAAAGGTAAAGGAAAATAATATGTCAAATTATGTGATTAGCTGCTGTTCAACAGCAGATCTTACCAGGGAGCATATGCTCGAGAGAAATATTAAGTACGCATGCTTTCACTATGAGCTTGACGGTAAAGAGTATATGGATGATTTAGGACAGTCCATGCCACTGCCGGATTTCTACAAGGCAATGGAGGCAGGTGCCATGACAAAGACCTCGCAGATCAATCAGGAGGAGTACATGGAGTACTTCAGGCAGTTTCTGGATGAGGGATATGATGTGCTTCACTGTACACTAAGCTCCGGTATATCAGGTACAGTCAACTCGGCAAGGCTTGCAAAGGAGGCTCTCGAGGAGGAATACCCTGACAGAAAGATATATGTGATTGATTCGCTGGCAGCATCGTCAGGCTTTGGTCTTTTGATGGATAAGCTCGCTGACCTTAGGGATAGCGGCATGGATATTGATACACTTGCTGATTGGACCATGGAGCACAGACTTGAGGTGAATCACTGGTTCTTCTCATCAGACCTTACATTTTTTATCAGGGGCGGCCGTATCTCAAAGACCGCGGGATTCGTGGGAAATGTGCTTAATATCTGTCCTTTCATGAATGTGAGCAATGAGGGAAAGCTTATTGTGCGTGAGAAAATCCGCACTAAAAAGAAGGCAATAAAGGAGATGCTTGTGAAGATGCAGGCACTCTGCAAGGACGGTGCCGATTATTCGGATAAGGTCTATATATCGAATTCTGCATGCTATGAGGATGCTAAAGCCGTAGCTGATCTGATTGAGGCTGCCTTCCCGAAGATGAAGGGTAAAGTAGAGATAAATGATATCGGTACGACTATAGGAAGCCACACCGGTCCAGGAACAGTTGCATTGTTTTTCTGGGGTAATAAGAGAGAGGATTAGCCGGATATTTCAGCCTAAATATCTGATTAGAATAATCAAAATCAATAAAGTTGATTATATTTTTATAAAAAATTAAATTACATCAATAAAAGTGATTAAATATAATCATTCCAATAACTGCGCTTATGTGTTACAATTATATCAGTTCAAACGAAAAGAGGTTTTAAGATGAAAGGATATGAAAAATACGAGCGCAGTTATTTTCTGCCTCCTGAATGTACTTATGACTGGGTTAAGAAGGATTATATAGATAAAGCACCACTGTGGTGTTCGGTTGATTTACGTGATGGCAACCAGGCTCTAATTGAGCCGATGAGTCTTGAGGAGAAGCTTGACTTCTTTAAGATGCTTGTAGATATAGGCTTTAAGGAAATCGAGGTAGGTTTCCCGGCAGCTTCTGAGACAGAGTTCAATTTCACGAGAGCTCTTATTGAGAGGGATATGATTCCTGATGATGTCACTATACATGTGCTGACACAGGCCAGAGAGCATATCATCAAGAAGACCTTCAAGGCACTTGAGGGAGCACCGAGAGCAGTTGTACATCTGTACAATTCCACATCTGTTGCACAGCGTGAGCAGGTGTTTAAGAAGTCAAAGGAAGAGATAAAGCAGCTTGCAGTTGACGGAGCTATTTTACTGAGAGACCTTGCAGCAGAGACTGACGGTAATTTCCGTTTCCAGTATTCACCGGAGAGCTTTTCGGGCACTGAGGTGGATTATGCGGTTGATGTGTGCAACGCTGTGCTTGATGTATGGCAGCCAAAGGCTGATAATAAGGCTATCATCAATATTCCTACCACAGTAGAGAATGCTATGCCACATGTTTTTGCCACACAGATAGAGTATATCAACAAGCACCTCAAGTACAGAGACGGAGTAGTGCTTTGCTTACATCCTCATAATGACAGAGGCTGCGGTGTTGCCACATCAGAGCTTGGTGTGCTTGCAGGAGCTGAGGAGATAGAGGGTACGCTGTTTGGAAACGGTGAGAGAACAGGAAATGTAGATATCGTGACACTTGCCATGAATCTTTACTCACACGGAGTGGATCCACAGCTTGATTTTTCAAATCTGCCTGAGATCAGGGAGAAGTATGAGACATTTACCAGAATGAAGGTAGGCGAGAGACAGCCATATGCGGGAGACCTTGTTTTTTCTGCTTTTTCAGGCTCACATCAGGATGCAATCTCAAAGGGCATGGCATGGAGAGAGGAAAAGAAGCTTGATAAGTGGACGGTTCCATATCTGCCTATAGATCCAAAGGATGTCGGCAGGACATACGAGGCTGATGTTATCCGTATCAACAGCCAGTCAGGAAAGGGCGGAGTGGCATATATCCTTAAGCAGAGCTTCGGTATCAATGTGCCACAGCAGATGAGAGAGCAGGTCGGATACATGGTCAAGCAGGTATCGGACGAGGAGCACAAGGAGCTTTCACCTGAGTGGGTACACAGTATCTTTACAGACAATTATGTGGATTTTCATCCATATTTCACTATACCGGAGTGCCACTTTAAGCAGGTAAACGGCATTTTCGCAGAGGCGGTTATTTTACACAATGACAGCACTAGAAAGGTAGATGCCAATGGAAACGGTCGTCTCGATGCAGTCAGCAATATAATTAAGCAGTATTTTGATATCAGCTTTGAGCTCACTGTATACGAGGAGCATGCGCTTTCACACGGATCTTCATCAAAGGCTATGGCATATGTGGGTATCACAGTTGACGGCAGTATGTTCTGGGGCGCAGGTGTGGATGAGGATATCATCAAGGCATCAATCGGAGCGCTTGTTGTTGCGGTAAACCATTACCTTGCCACCAAGGCTGACAGTCACGTGAAGGATGAGCGCTATATTGCCATGCTCAACTTCATCCAGGCCAACTACAAGACAGTATCGCTTGCAGACATGGCTGCACAGTTCAACCTGACAGAGCCGTATATCTCCAAGTACATAAAGGAGAAGTCAGGCAAGACTTTCGGGGAGCTGGTCACCAATGCCAAGATGAAGAAGGCACGCACACTGCTGAGAAACAGCATCACAACTGTTGAGAATATCGCAATCGAGGCAGGATATCAGAACGTGGAGCATTTTAACAGACAGTTCAAGAAGCTGTATGGAATGACACCGCTTGAGTACAGAAATTCAAGCACAAAATAAGCGGATGCAGCATTTTAATATAACCGGATCAATATGCTAAATGACAATTCATTCAGCTGTATTGGTCCGGTTTGTTTTTTAGTATTGCATTTTTTATGTGAAAATCTGCATTAAAATTGTATAAAAATGGGAACAATGGGCTATTGATTGTATTTTATCAAGTAATTTGTTGTTTTTACAACGGATTATATGTACAATGCGGGTATAATATAAATAAGAGATAATTATTCAGAACAACTGATAACAAAGCAGATATTGAGAATTTGTGTTTGGGATGAATAGTTATAATAAAAAGCAACTATTTGAATTATAGTATAAGAAAGAGAGGAACGTACATGAGCAATAAAACTAACGCAGTTGTTAAGACAAACCCAAGAAAGGCTGTCATGATCGGATGTGGATTCGTTGGTTCGGCATCAGTTTTTGCACTTATGCAGAGCGGTCTTTTTTCTGAGATAGTTCTCATTGACGCTGATAAGGACAAGGCTGAGGGAGAGGCGATGGATATAAGCCACGGTATTCCTTTTGCAAGACCCATGAAGATATATGCAGGTGGTTATGATGATGTGGCAGATGCTGCTATCATTGTTGTTTCTGCAGGTGCAGGCCAAAAACCGGGCGAGACAAGACTTGATCTGGTAAATAAAAATGTTGCAATCTTCAAGAGCATCATTCCGGAGATCGCAAAGAGAAATTTCGGTGGAATCTTACTTATCGTTGCAAACCCTGTAGATATTTTAACACAGGTGGCACAGAAGCTTTCAGGACTTCCGCAGGAGCGTGTCATCGGTTCAGGTACCGTGCTTGACAGTGCAAGACTTAAGTATGCGCTCGGAGAACACCTTGGGGTGGATAGCCGAAGCGTACATGCATTTATAGTAGGTGAGCACGGAGACAGTGAGGTGGTTGCATGGTCATCAGCCAATGTTTCCGGAGTGGAGCTTCACAAGATGTGCGAGATGAGAGGTCACTACAAGCATAAGGAGAATACAGAGGAAATCGCTGCAAACGTAAAGAACAGTGCCTACGAGATAATCAACCGAAAGCATGCGACATATTATGGTATCGCTATGTCGGTCAGACGTATCTGCGAGGTAATTATGCGTGATGAGAAGTCTATTCTTCCTGTTTCACACATGATGCACGGACAGTACGGCATCGACGGTGTGGTTCTCTCAATGCCTGCAATCGTTGGAGCAAATGGAGTGGAGAGCGATATCCCAATCGAGTTAAACGGTGAGGAAGCTTTAAAGCTCAAGGAGTCTGCTGATGCACTTAAGAGCATACTTGACGGACTTGAGCTGTAAATATCAGGCTCTTAATATTAATTTTGTAATATTAAACTTATATAAAATACTATAAATTCAGTAGGGTTTGGGGTATAATGATAACTGTCGGGCTGCATATTCTTATGTGCCTGACAGTTCTTTTAGTTAATGACAGATAACTTTAGAACTACTTAGAGCAAAAAGGAGTATATATAATGAGCGAAAGAAAACAAATCCATCAGGAGTTTCTGACAGGCGAAAGAGCCCTGTTTGCAAGCAACGATTTGGATATATATGATACAATTTTTGATGACGGAGAGTCACCTCTCAAGGAGAGCCATGGCATTAGCCTGACAGGCTGTTTTTTTAGATGGAAATATCCGCTGTGGTACTGCAGTGACATAGCTGTAAAGGACTGCACATGGTTTGACATGGCGCGTGCGGGTGTCTGGTATACAGACAATATCTCTGTCACTGATTCAATAGTTGAGGCACCTAAGAACTTCAGACGCTGCAATAACCTAAAGCTTAAAAATGTGACATTTCCAAATGCACAGGAGACCCTCTGGAGCTGTGAACATGTCGATATAGAGAATGTCTCGGCAAAGGGAGATTATTTTGGCATGAATACAAATAATCTTATCATGAAGAATTTCCAGCTGGTCGGCAACTACTCGTTTGACGGCTCAAGAAATGTAGAGGTGCACGATTCAAAGCTTATCTCAAAGGATGCCTTCTGGAATACGGAAAATGTCACAGTCTACGATTCATTTATTACAGGTGAATACCTTGGCTGGAACGCAAAGAATCTGACACTTATAAACTGCACAATCGAGAGCCTGCAGGGGCTTTGCTACATCGACAACCTCGTTATGAAAAACTGTAAGCTCATAAACACTACATTGGCATTTGAGTATTCTTCGGTAGATGCAGAGATTTGCAGTAAGGTGGACAGTGTTTTAAATCCGACAAGCGGAGTGATAAGGGCAAAGGAGATTGGCATACTGACTATCGAAAAGGACAGAGTTGACCCATCAAAGACTAAGATAATATGTGAGGGAAAATAATCTATGTATGATTTTGACACCGTTGTAGACAGAAGAAATACAGGCTCACTAAAGTGGGATGTGGCAGAAAATGAGCTCCCGATGTGGGTAGCAGATATGGATTTTAAGACAGCACCCCAGATAATAGATGCAATATCAGCGCGTGTTTCTCACGGAGTGTTTGGCTATTCCATCATTCCGGATGAGTGGAATGATGCGTATATTTCGTGGTGGGACAGACGCCATGGGCTTAAAATCGAAAGAGACAGCCTGATTTTTTGCACAGGGGTCGTACCGGCCATATCATCTACAGTGCGAAAGCTCACAACACCCGGTGAGAATGTGCTTATCATGACGCCGGTATACAATATATTTTTTAATTCCATATTTAATAACGGCGTAAATGTGCAGGAAAGCCCGCTTGGGTACGAAAACGGCAGATATTTTGTGGACTATGACAGGTTGGAGCATGACCTTTCCAATCCACAGACCTCGCTTATGATATTTTGCAACCCTCACAATCCGTGCGGTATCATCTGGACAAAGGATGAGCTTGCGAAAATAGGTGCACTTTGCAGGAAGTACAATGTGACGGTCATATCAGACGAGATACACTGTGACATCACAGCACCGGGAAAATCATACGTGCCGTTTGCGGCAGCATCGGAGAACTGCGCCGATATCAGCATCACCTGTATTGCACCGACCAAGTGCTTTAATATGGCTGGCTTACAGACTGCGGCAGTGATGGTGCCAAATAAATTTTTGCGCCACAAAGTATGGCGCGCATTAAATACAGACGAGGTGGCGGAGCCAAACGCCTTTGCCATCACGGCAGCGGTTGCGGCATTCACAAAGGGTGAGCCGTGGCTTGAGGAGCTTAGGAAATATCTTTGGAAAAATCGCAAAACAGTCTGTGACTTCGTGGCAGAAAACCTGCCGCAGATACATGTAGTGGATGCCGATGCGACATACCTCATGTGGCTTGACTGCAGTGCACTCACAGATGATTCTGTGGCATTTACTCAGATGATTCGTGAAAAGACAGGCCTTTATCTGTCGGAGGGAGCTGAGTTTGGAGGCAATGGCCGCTACTTTGTGAGATTGAATATCGCATGCCCCGGGGCAGTGCTTATGGAAGGGCTGGAGAGATTAAAAGGAGCTCTAGTTTAAGCTGAATATGTACATTTTTTAAAATAAATAAGACCGGTGATCAGCCGGTCTTATCTGGTATAATTAAACATTTATGGCATACAAGATTTAAAATATATCATGCATACGTTTGTTTTCTGATTCGATAGTTAGTATACACTAACATAAATTAGAAGTCAATAACAAATATGGCTTTTTGTAATTTTTTCGGTTTTTTATAAATCAACGTATAAATCAAAAAAGAAAAGTTTTGCAAACAATAAAATGTATGTTATAATAAAATAACTGAATTAAAACGAACGAAAATAAACTCACGGGGGTATTCGAAATGCGAAACAATGAATCATCAGAAAACTATTTAGAGACCATACTTATTCTCAGCAAGAAGCTTCCTGTGGTACGCTCAGTTGATATAGCGAATGAGCTTGGATATAAGAAATCCAGCGTGAGTATAGCAATGAAAAACCTTAGAGAGAAGAACAATATCACAGTTAGTGATGCAGGCTTTATCACACTTACAGAGTCAGGAAGACAGATAGCAGAGATGATATACGAAAGACATGAGCTTTTGTCAGAGTGTCTTGAGAAGCTTGGTGTTGATAAGGAGATTGCAGCAGAGGATGCATGCCGTATAGAGCATGTCATCAGTCCTGAGAGCTTTGAAGCAATCAAGAAGCATATACATAAGAGCTGATGTATGAAACCAGTACCGCAGGGTACTGGTTTTTTAGTGTATCGTTTTTCTTGTATATATGAGAAAAATCATCTATAATAGTGAAGCTGTAATCGTTGCTGGTCATACAGAGACGTAAACAGTAACAAAAATCTGGAAGGGGAAAAGATGAAACAGATATTAAAGTATTTGAAGGAGTACAAAAAGGAATGCATCTGTGCTCCGCTATTTAAGCTGCTCGAGGCATCTTTCGAGCTTATAGTACCGCTTGTCATGGCAGCAATCATTGATAACGGAATCGCGGCTTCGGACAAGCCATATATATGGAAGATGGGAGGTGTGCTGGTGCTGCTTGCGGCAGTTGGTCTGGTAAGCTCGGTCACAGCTCAGTATTTTGCGGCCAAGGCGGCAGTCGGCTTTTCAACAAAGCTTCGTCATATATTATTTGAAAAGATAGAGTCGCTATCATTCTCAAAGATGGATACAGTGGGCACATCGACACTTATCACGAGGATGACAAGCGATATAAACCAGGTACAGTCAGGAGTCAATCTGGTGCTTCGACTCTTCCTTCGCTCGCCATTTATTGTGTTCGGAGCTATGGCGATGGCTTTTACAGTAAATGTAAGAGCGGCAATGGTTTTTGTAGTTACCATACCTCTGCTTTCAATAGTGGTATTCTCAGTTATGGCTGCAAGCCTTCCGCTTTACAAAAAGGTGCAGAGCTCTCTTGACACAGTGCTTTCACACACCAGGGAGAATTTAGAGGGAACCAGGGTTATAAGAGCTTTCAATAAGCAAAATGATGAGATTGACAGCTTCAACAGTGACAACGAGCTTTTAACCAATATGCAGCAGGTTGTAGGACGAATCTCAGCACTCACCAATCCTCTGACTTTTATCATTATAAATATTGCAACAATCGCAGTTATCGTATCAGGCGGCAAGCAGGTATACGCAGGAATCCTCACACAGGGTGAGGTTGTGGCACTTGTAAACTACATGTCACAGATACTTGTCGAGCTGATAAAGCTTGCAAACCTCATCGTACAGGTGACAAAGGCAGTGGCGTGCGGTAATCGTATAGCGGATGTGCTTTCTATTCCATCAAAGCTTCCTGAGAAAAATCCTAAGCTCATTGATGCAAAGGCAGGGGCACCTGAGGTTGAGTTTGACCATGTCTGCATGACCTATGAGGGAGCGGCCGATGAGACACTCACAGATATAAGCTTTACAGTGCAAAAGGGGCAGACAATCGGAATCATCGGTGGTACAGGTTCAGGAAAATCAAGCCTTGTAAACCTTATCCCGAGGTTTTATGATGCCGCAAAGGGTACTATAAGGATTCAGGGAAATGATATAAATGACTACGATGCAGTGCAGCTTCGAGATAAAATCGGTGTTGTAATGCAAAAGGCAGTGCTTTTTGCAGGAACAATAGCCGACAACCTGCGCTGGGGCAAAAATGATGCCACAGAGGAGGAAATGTGGAAGGCGCTCGATATAGCACAGGCGACAGAGGTTGTAAAGGGCAAAGAGGGCGGTCTTGACTACATGATAGAGCAGGGCGGCAAGAACTTATCAGGTGGTCAGAAGCAGCGTCTTACAATTGCCAGGGCAGTTGTAAAGGATCCTGACATACTGATACTTGACGACAGTGCATCGGCACTTGATTTTGCTACAGATGCGAGCCTTCGTGCGGCATTAAAGGGCATGCATGGTGACAAGACAATATTTATCGTGTCACAGCGTACCTCATCTATCCAGTTTGCGGACAATATCATAGTGCTCGACGACGGACAGATGGTTGGCTTCGGACCGCATGAAAAGCTGCTTGAGACATGCGAGACCTACAAAGAGATATATGATTCACAGTTTAAAAAAGAGTCGGATATGACTAAACAAAAGGAGGTGTAGAGTATGGCTATGGATAATGCGAAAATGAATAAAGCAGGTACAATGCGCAAGGTACTAAGCTACATGAAGAGATATATTCCTTTGCTTGTAATTTCCCTTGCCATGTCTGTTGTTACAGTGGCGCTTACGCTTTATTTTCCAATCCTCACAGGACGCGCAATTGATTTGATTGTAGGAAAAGAAAAGGTTGATTTTACGGCTATGACAGCCATCCTCACAAGAGCTGCAATAATAGTCGTCATAGCGGCAGCGACCCAGTGGCTTACAAATATCTGCAACAACAGGATGACCTACAACATAGTGAGGGATATAAGGCATGATGCATTTTTGAATATTGAGAAAATGCCGTTATCATATATTGACAGTCACTCACATGGTGATATGGTCAGCCGTATCATCGCCGATGTAGATACATTTTCAGAGGGACTTCTGATGGGCTTCACACAGCTCTTTACAGGAATTGCAACAATAGCAGGCACGCTTATTTTCATGCTTACAATAGATGTGAAGATATCATGCATCGTAGTACTAATCACACCTTTGTCACTTTTTGTGGCAAGCTTTATCACTAAAAAGACATATTCCATGTTTCAGCTGCAGACAAGAACAAGGGGAGAGCAGACATCACTCATCGACGAGATAGTAGGAAATGAAAAGGTCGTACAGGCCTTCAACCATGAGGATGAGGCGCTTGAGCAGTTTGACGAGATAAATGACAGATTACAGAAATGCTCACTGAGGGCAACATTTTTTTCAAGTCTTACAAATCCGAGTACACGTTTTGTCAACAGTCTTGTGTATGCCGGAGTCGGAATTTTTGGTGCCATGAGTGCACTCACCGGCGGAATCACGGTAGGACAGCTTTCATGCTTTTTATCATATGCCAACCAGTACACCAAGCCGTTCAACGAGATATCGGGTGTCATAACAGAGCTTCAGAACGCACTTGCCTGTGCCGCTCGTATTTTCGAGCTGATTGAGGAGGAAAAGGAGATACCGGATGCTTCGGATGCGGTAACGCTTGGTGAAGCAGACGGATGTGTGGACATAGAGGATGTTTATTTCTCATACGTGCCGGATAAAAAGCTTATCGAGGATTTCAATCTCCACGTAAAGCCGGGACAGCGCGTGGCTATCGTAGGTCCGACAGGCTGTGGAAAGACGACTATAATCAATCTGCTTATGAGATTTTATGATGTAAACAGTGGAACAATTAAGGTGAGTGGACACGATATAAGAAAAATCACACGAGAGAGTCTTCGTGACAACTATGGCATGGTGCTTCAGGAGACATGGCTCAAGAAGGGCACAATCCGTGACAATATCATAATGGGAAAGCCTGATGCCACAGATGAGGAAATAATTGCAGCAGCAAAGGCATCCCATGCCCACAGCTTTATCAGACGTCTGCCGAAGGGCTATGACACTGAAATCGGTGAGGACGGTGGCAGCCTGTCACAGGGACAGAAGCAGCTATTATGCATCACAAGAGTCATGCTCTGCTTACCGCCTATGCTGATATTGGATGAGGCTACATCATCGATTGATACACGTACAGAGATTAAGATTCAAAAGGCATTCCTTACCATGATGCAGGGAAGAACCAGCTTTATAGTGGCTCATCGTCTGTCCACCATCAGGGAAGCGGATATTATCCTTGTTATGAAAGACGGAAAGATTATAGAGCAGGGCAATCATGAGAGCCTGCTTGCAGCGGACGGATTTTATGCGAACCTCTATAATAGCCAGTTTGCATAGCATAGGGCTATGGAAATACGGGGCGTAAGCCGCCGGAGTGACTGCCCTGCAGCAGAGGCGTTCTCTCGTTCGCTACGCTATGCTGCCAAGATACTGTACGAATTATGCTTTTTAGGGCTTCTATGCCCGACAAAACCGTCGAAACGCGCCGTCCATGGCGCGATTCTCCTTGAGCTCCCATCCGTGGGAGCTCATTTTTGTGTATCGTGTGCATAATTCTACAGTAGCTAGGCAGCTTCGCTATGCGCTTACGAAAGAGCGCCTCTGCTGCAGGGCAGTCACTCCGGCGGCTTACGTCCCTTACGCTGTGGCTGAAATGGGGGGAGGATGTATGCGCTCCCGCGGTATGTGGGGCTGGTATCTGGTATGCTGTGGGAAGATACAATATAAGGGAAAGTATAATTGGAAATTTATTTGTAATATACTTAGTATTTTGATGGAAGGCGACCGGTGCACAAGGAATTTGCCCGCCCGGCAGAGGTGCTCCCGAAAGAGCGACTAGCGCAGCAGCTTAGATACTGTAGAATTATGCCCATGAAATGCAGAAATGCCCCGGCATGGACGCCGGGGCAAGGAGAAAACGCGCCCATGGACGGCGCGTTTCAACGGTTTCGTCAAGTATAGAAACCCTAAAAAAGTATAATTTGTACAGTATCTTAGCTGCGTAGCGTTAGCTCGTCGGGAGCACCTCTGCCGGGGGCAAATTCCCCGTGTGCCGGTCGTCTTCCCGTATTATTGAAAAATACCAAGCAATCCACATCTATTGCGCAGCATCAGGAGCCACATACGAGTATGCATTGGACATTTTTGCAGCATTGTTTGTCAGAGTGACAGCTTCTCTGTAGTAGGCAACGACAGGAGTGCCCTTATCCACAGCGTTGAACAGCTGCTCTGCAAAAGCAGGTGGCACATTGATACATCCGTGTGAGCCTGAGGTTTTGTAAATTGTTCCTCCGAAGGTATCACGCCAGCTGGCATCATGGATACCTATATTGTAGGCAAACGGCATGAAATAGCTGACAGGAGAAGAGTATCCCTCGCCGACAAGAGTAGCATTTCTCTGCTTGTAAACAATCTTGTATACACCATCTACGGAACCATTCTGACGGGCGAGGTTACCTGATACGAAATCAGACTCCATCTGGAGAGCACCATCCTTGTAATACCACATGTGCTGCTTTGTGTAGTCAATCTCTATGTATGTATTACCTATGTCGTCAGCACCGCGATGGAGTGCTGTCTGCTCGTAAACAGGCTCTCTTTCCACGGGCTTGCCTTCCTCTAAATCAGAAAGAAGTTCAGCCTTTTCATTTTTCTTGCTGACTACCCATCCGTAGTCTCCACCACCTATTTCAATAGTGTCACCGGACGATGTCTTGAATGAGCGTTTGCGGCCGAAGGTATTGTACTTGGAAGCAAGCTGCTGGACATATTTAGTGACCTTGGCATCATCTATGCTCACGCTGCCGTCATCTGAGATGCTTAGCATATCAAGGATTTTGGCTGAGTCAAGCTTCTCGTCGGCACCTTCAATTTTGTAAGTGACGGTTGAAGCAGTGTATTTGTCGAGGGCTTCTTTTTCATTTTTGATTGTATCGCTGTCCTTTGTGATTTCGGGAGCTTCATAACAGTCATCGCTTAAGGCAAGCTTTGGAAGCTCATTGTCCAGGGCATCCTTTACTTCGGCAAGGATGCTGTCATATATCGGCTTGCAGCCTTTTTTCTCTTCAATCACATCGTATTTGCCGTCTTTTATCTCGATGTGGGCATCCTCCGGATTTTCAATGTAGTCATCACTGAAAATATCAAGAGCCTTGAGCTTTTCCGCCAAAGCGGCATCGTCATATTTGGACGAACCCTTTAGTGTATAGTTTTTAGCTTTGAAAAGACTGACAGGCCATGTAAAAGCATTCTGGCTTTTTAGGATTTGCTCCTCATCACCATTTGAGACATATTCATAGGAAAAATCAGGTCCCTTAAGTGAGAAGCTGTTGCCTTTTCTATCAGTGATTGTGAGCAGATAGTCGCGGCTTAGGGCTGTATTTTTTTCTAATGCCTCTTTTGCAGTTTTCCCTGCGTATTTTACAGAGTTAATCTTTGTGTTGAACAGATAGTGGCTGCTAAAATAAAAGGCAAAGCCAAGATAAACAGCCAAAAGCACACCAAGTACGACGGCGCAGGTTATAAGCACTTTTTTCTTCATGTAAATCGACCTCCTTGGAGATATGCTGTTGCTGCCCACACCGGGGTGTAGGCGGCAGCTAAAATCAGTTACATTTGTGAAGATGTGACACATCCATATAGTCAGGCAGACCATCCTTGTAGGCTACAGCGGTTTCTCCCTGAATAAGTGGTTTTAAGTATTCGATAAGCTCAGGCTTCACATCATTGCCCGCATCATTGATCCACTCTCTTGGCACAGACTTGGCCTCGTTTGCGATATCCTTGATAGCAGAATATGTGTATTCCACCTGATAAGGATTATTTGAGATGCGCTTTAAGCATACCATTGATGCGGTCACACCCTCTGCTGCAATAGAGACACCCTTTTTACCCTGAGCAAAAGATTCCTCGATATCGGTTAATGATGCAAGATGTGAGGCACAGCGCTGGAGCACATTTACCTCTACAGAGCGCACCTTGACACCGATGTTTTCCTTTACGATGAACTCAAGAGCTTTTCCGGCACCGCTTAGTTGCTGGTGTCCGAACTGGTCACATGCGGCCTTTGATGATGTAATGTATGAGCCGTCTGCGTCATGTATTCCTTCGGATACGGCAACTATCACATTGTTAGTGTGCTCGAGGGCTTCTTTTATATCGGCAACAAATTTGTCCTTGTCGAAATCCACCTCAGGCAGATAGATGAACTGAGGCGCTGTATTGTACTCATTACGTGCGAGAGCGGAAGCGGCAGTGAGCCATCCTGCGTCACGTCCCATGATTTCAACGATTGTCACACTCTTAACAGCATAGATAAAGGTGTCATGGGCTATCTCAAGCATGCTTGATGCGATATATTTGGCGGCAGAGCCAAAGCCAGGAGTGTGGTCTGTCATGCACAGATCATTGTCGATGGTTTTTGGAATACCTATAATTTTCACATCACTGTTGATTTTTTTTGCATAATCGGATAACTTTAATACGGTATCCATCGAATCATTTCCACCGATGTAAAAGAAAGCTTTTATAGAAAGCTTATCGAACTGGTGGAAGATGTATACATATGGTGAATCATCATCCTTGTAATCAGGGAGTTTGTGGCGGCATGAGCCAAGATACATGGCAGGTGTGGTCTTAAGCTTTTCAAGATTAGCTTCATCTGCAAAAATATCTGACAGATTGAGATAATTCTCATTTAAAATGCCGAGTATTCCGTTTACAGCGCCATAGCAGATATCGTATTTCTCAGAGCTTTTTACTCCTGCGATGACTCCTGCAAGGCTTGCGTTGATTGCAACAGTTGGGCCGCCTGACTGGGCGACGATACAGTTTGACTGATTCATTGTAATCTCCTTATTGTGTATTTTAACTATTCTCTTCTGTAAGAATAGTTATGATATAATTTTAAAATGACTACTGAAGGCGCATGGCATATGCACCGCATAATCATATAGATTGTAGTATCAAACATTATTTTTAGCAAGGGTTAAAATGAAAAATATGAATAAATACGAGAATTGCTTATTGTGTCCCAGAAAATGTGGCATAAACAGAAGCACCGGACAAACAGGTGTATGTGGCGTTTCATCTGAAATAAAGGTGGCGCGAGCAGCGCTTCATTACTGGGAGGAGCCGTGCATATCAGGAAAAAGAGGAAGCGGGGCAGTTTTTTTCTCAGGCTGCAGCCTGCACTGCGTGTTCTGCCAGAACAGGGAGATTTCTGACGGAAAAGAGGGAAAGGTAATCAGTAAAGAGCGGCTGAGTGATATCTTTATGGAACTTGCTGACAAAGGCGCAAATAATATCAATCTGGTCACACCGGGGCAGTATATCCCTGATATAGTGTGGGCGGTAAACGATGCAAAAAGCCGCGGCATGAAGCTTCCTATTATATACAATACGAGCGGATATGAAAATGTGACAGAGCTAAAGCTGCTTGAGGGCATAGTGGATGTGTATCTTCCGGATTTTAAATATATGGACAGTACGCTTTCGGCAAGGTATTCAAGGGCAAAAGATTATCCGTCTGTCGCAAAGCAGGCGCTTTCAGAGATGGTCAGGCAGCAGCCGGATGTCGTGATTGACAATGCGACAGGACTCATACAAAAGGGAGTTATTGTGCGGCAGCTTCTACTGCCGGGACATGTGAATGATGCAAAGGCTGTACTTAAGTACCTGTATGATACATATCATGATCACGTATATATAAGCATGATGAGCCAGTTTACGCCGATTGCACTAAAGGATTATCCTGAGATAAATCGCACAGTGACAAGGAGAGAGTATGAAAGGCTTGTTGACTATGCCCTCGAAATAGGAATCACGAATGCATTTATACAGGAGGGTGACGTGGCAAAGGACAGCTTCATTCCGGCATTTGACTGTGAGGGAGTATAATATTTACCGTTTTTCTTAATAAAATAGTAAGAATTGGCAGGCAAAAATGACTGGATTTTGTGACACCGGTGTAGTACTATGGTTATGTGATATTTTTTAACTGTGAAGGCACTGAACAGTTACGATATTTTGTTATTACTCACATCCCGGTGTGGCAGACGATAATGTTTTTAATCACACAGGATACATTATTCAATAGAGGATACAGTGATGAAAAATATAGAAGAACAGCAGATAATAATTGAATGTCCGAATACTATCTTTCATCTATACATTGACAGTGAGGATGAGCTTTCAAAGGTTAAGGTGTTTATGAACAATATGAAGAATGTTGATTCGATAAGTCTGCATGATATATACAACTGGTGCAACAGACAGCATGTGCAGTACACGACGACATTTAATTATGACAGTAAAATGACCTTGACAGAAATGATAAAATCCTACATATTTTACTTCAGACAGAAGCTTAGATATGTAAATAATAGTGATAGGATGATAGAAACATGAGATACCCTGAATTTCTAAAGGATAGAGGAACAATAGGCTTTGTGGCGCCTTCGATGGGCTGTACAACAGAGCCGTACAGGAGTGCCTTTGACAATGCCATTAAAAGGTTTCACAGCATGGGTTATAAGACGATAGAGGGACCTAACTGCAGGTGCGACAGTGGCATAGGTATCAGCAATACACCTAAGAAGTGCGCAGAAGAGCTGAACGAGAGCTATGCTTCTGCTGACAGTGATGTGCTTATATCCTGTGGTGGTGGCGAGCTGATGTGCGAGGTAGTGCCTTATATTGATTTTGAGCGCGTGAAGCAGTCAAAGCCGAAATGGTACATGGGCTATTCCGACAACACGAATTTCACATTTTTGGAGGCTACTATTGCAGATACAGCAGGTATTTACGGGCCGTGTGCGGGCAGCTTTGGCATGGAGGTGTGGCATGAGTCACTTACCGATGCATTTAATCTGCTTTGTGGCAGGAAGCTTTCATTTACCAATTACCCTATGTGGGAGAAGGAATCGATAAAGGATGAGAATGCTCCGTTTGTGGGCTATAACCTGACTGAAAAGTCGTGTATCAGCTCTATTCCTGCGGTGGCAAAGGAAAGCAGGCTTACCATGAGAGGCAGGCTGCTTGGTGGCTGCATGGATTGTCTTATCAATCTGCTTGGCACATCGTTTGACCATGTAAGGGAATTTAATGAGCGCTACAGTGATGATGGTATCATATGGTTCCTTGAGGCTTGTGACCTTAATGTGATGGGCATGAGAAGGGCTATGTGGCAGATGAAAAATGCAGGATGGTTTTCAAATGTAAAGGGCTTTCTTATCGGACGCCCGGCGCACTTCGGAGAGGAAATGTTTGGCATAGACCACAGACAGGCGCTTTCATCACTGCTTAGAGAGTTTAATGTGCCAATCATCATGGATCTGGATATAGGTCATATGTCGCCGATGATGCCTGTGGTATGCGGAAGCATGGCAGATGTCAGCTTCGACGGAAGCAACTTTACAATTTCGTATGATATAGAGCAGTAGATTGGAGGAAAAATGATTAGATTAATAAAGAAAAAAGCAAAGAGTATTGTATGTAGCGTGCTTGCTGCGGTTACACTGTTTACGATGAATCCGGCTGTATTTGCAACAGAGACAGCTACGCAGACTGATACAGTTTCAGGCGTTGATGTATCAGGCAGTGACAGCAGTGACGCAGCTGATAAGAGTAACACAGACAGTAATGCAGACAGCACAACGACAGCCGGCAGTGAGGCAAACGACAAGGTGACCATCAGCAAAAATGATAAGCCATACTTAAGTCTTGGAGCAGACCTTACACCGGATCAGAGAGCGACAGTGCTTGGATTTATGGGAATCGAGCTCACTGATCTGGACAATTACGATGTGGTCTATGTAAATAATGATGAGGAGCACAAGTACCTCGATTCATACATCAGCAAGAGCGAGATTGGCACAAGGTCACTTTCCTCAGTACTCATTACAGAGGATAAAAAGGGTGCGGGTCTTAGTGTTTCCACGCACAATATCAATTACTGTACGGTAGGAATGTACAAGAATGCGCTTGCCACAGCAGGCATAGCTGATGCTAAAATCATAGTCGCAGGACCTTTCCCTATTTCCGGAACGGCAGCACTTGTAGGCACACTAAAGGCATACGAGGAGATGACAGGCAAGAAGCTTGACGACAAGGTGACAGACGCAGCGATGGATGAGCTTGTCACAACAGGAGAGCTCAACAAGAGCATTGACGGCGATTCGCAGGATATCGAGGCAATGATTGCTGACCTAAAGAAGCAGCTTGCCGATGGAAGGCTCAAGGATGAGAGCCAGATAAAGGATGCGATAAAGGAGGCTGCAAAGGATTACGACCTGAAGCTTTCTGATGATGATATTGCAAAGCTTACATCTCTTTTAATGAAGCTAAAGGATGCCAATATCGACTGGGATTCAGTCATCAACCAGGCACAGGACTGGGCATCAAAGCTTGGCGATAAGATAAATGACCCGGGCTTCTGGGAAAAGCTTGGTAACTTTTTCATGGATTTATGGGATAAGATAAAATCCCTGTTCAGCTAGAAAAGCTACAGGAGACAGTAAGAATAAGCAGAATATGAATCAGGCAACTCCCTGAAACGTAAGCATGAGCTGCACGTTGAAGGGAGTTTTTTTAATTAATAAAAAAATAATAAATTTCTGCCGAATACATTGATACAAAGGTCATATTCTATTATAATTAAATGGATAATGGATTAATCTAAACAATGCACATAAGAAAGATGGGATTTGATGATAAAGATAAATAAATTTCTGGCAGCCTCTGTCGTTACATTGTCATTAGCCGCATGTGACCTGGCACCATACAGCAGCATAGCAGTCTATGCGGATCAGGCGGCTAAGGTTGTGTGTGATGAGAGATACTGGGTAGCGGCGAGAAGCGGACCGGGAACAGAGTATGAGCTGGAGCACAAGCTTTCAAACGGCAAGGATATTACTATTCTTGAGCAGACCACAGGTGCAGACGGCAAGGTGTGGTACAAGGCAAAGTACAATCTGGCAGCAAATAACGAGGAGTGTGTAAGCTATATCAGGTCTGATTTTGTATCAGCAGGTACCGGCACAGCTGCATCAGACAATGCGCAGACAGGGGATGCTTCAGCAGACACCGGCAATGCGGATGCCATACAGCAGAATAATGAGGAACAGCTTGTCCTTGCAACCGCATCGGGAGCATATGCTACAGGTACGATTACAGGTGGCAATGTGTATGTCCGCAATGCAGCAGGCACATCCGGCACTACCAAGGTTGTCTCACTCAACTGGAACCATCAGGTTGACATAATAGGAGAGACCAGGGTAAACGGTGTGGTCTGGTACAATGTCAAGGGTACTTTAAACGGCAAGGCATTTACGGGCTGGACTATCAGTACATACATAAAGGTGACATACAATAATAGCGGAGACAATACTGATTTTGTCACGGCTATGAAGAATGCAGGCTTTCCTGACAGCTATATTCCAAACCTTACAGCTCTTCACAATAAGTATCCAAGCTGGACATTTGAGGCTGTAAATACAGGTTTGAATTGGGATACGGTGATTGAAAATGAAAGTGTAAACGGACTTAATCTGGTATCCAAATCAGCAGACAATGCCAAGAAATCCACAGCTGCCGGAGCATATAACTGGTCAACAAATACGTGGGTTGAGTACGAACCGGGATGGGTGTCAGCAAGCAGTGCCTATATTGCTTATCTCATGGATCCAAGGAATTTTCTTGATGAGACCAATATTTTTCAGTTCCAAAGCCTTGCATACAGTCCAAATGAGGCACTTGAAGGTGTCAAGTCTATAGTAAAAGGCACATTTATGGAGGGAACAAAGACCTATTCCAACAATGGTGAGAAAATCAATTATGCAAGCACATTCATGGATGTGGCAAAGAGCAGTGGAGTAAGTGCGTACCATATAGCATCGCGCATAAAGCAGGAGCAGGGGCAAAAGGGAACGAGCCCTCTTATTTCGGGTACATATTCCGGATACGAAGGATATTATAATTATTTTAATTTTAGTGCAACCGGAAACACGAAGGCACAGATTTATAAAAATGGTCTGTCTTTTGCCAAGAAGCAGGGCTGGAATACAAGAGTAAAGTCCATAAGCGGCGGAGCTGTAAAGGTGGGCAGCAATTATATAAATAAGGGTCAAAATACACTGTATTTTGAGAAGTTTAATGTAGTAAATACAAGCTCGCTGTATTTCCATCAGTACATGGGCAATGCCACAGCGGCTCTTACTGAGGGACAGAGTCTGTCTAAAGGATATTCAGACAAGAATCAGGCCTTTGTATTTAAAATACCTGTATACAACAATATGCCATCGTCAGCAGTAGGCTTTAATAAAGCCGGCGATACCAATAACTATCTGCAGTCGCTTGCGATAAGCGGTGTAACACTCACACCGGCCTTCAATGGAACGACAACAAGCTATTCAGCAGTTGTTTCAAATGCTATAAGCTCAGTGACTGTTTCGGCAAATGCAGTTTCAGGAAACAGTGGTGTTTCAGGCACAGGAAGCTATTCGCTTGCTGTCGGAAATAATACAATTAAGGTAAAATGCAAGTCGCAAAGCGGTGATACAAGAACATACACTATCAATATAAACAGGCAGGCGGCATCTGCAAATAATGCAGGTGGCAATAATAATCAGAACAATAATAACCCAAATAATACTGATGTAAACATAACATCAGGTAAATACAGTATAGGTACTTATATTACAGGCATTGAGCCTGGAACCGGTGCAGCTGATTTTGTGAAGAATATAGCAGTATCAGCATCAGGTACTGTAAAGCTTCTGACAAGCTCAGGCTCAGAAAACAGCGGAAAGATTGCAACAGGCAATAAAGTGGCTGTTTATGATGCTTCAGGTAATCTGAAAAAGACATACGATATTGTTATATATGGAGATATCAATGGTGATGGTGCTGTAAATGCTCTTGATATGATTAAGCTCAACAGACATATTTTAGGAAAGGGAACACTCACAGGTGCTTATCTGGAGGCAGCTGATGCTAACAGAAAGCGTGATGGTGGAAATGCCCTTGATATGATAATCATGAACAGACACATACTGGGCAAATCAAAGATATCGCAGAATTAGAAATGTGAGGAAAAATATGAAGAAATTATTTGGATGTATATTATCACTTGTTGTGGCGGTGATGCTTGTTTTCACACCTGCCGAGCATGTATATGCGCAGGGACTTGGATTAAGTGTCAGCTCAAGCTCTATAGCTGTTGGAAAAACAGTTAAGGTGACTGTTTCCATGCCGTCTGGATATTTTGGTACTGTAGTTATCTCAAGCTCTGACGAGGGAGTACTGAGTAACGGAGGAGATGGTGTGGCCAATATTGGTGACGCCGCAGGATATCCCACATCGCAGTCATTTTCATTTACGGCGAAGGCTGCAGGAAGCTGCACTATAAAGGCATATTGTACAGTTGTAGGAGATGCAGAGGGCAACGATGCCGGAGGTACAATTACCGGTGCCAGCACGAAGGTGACGGTAACAAGTGCTTCATCAAACAATGATTCAAACAGCAACAAGGATAACAAGGACAATTCCGGCAGCAATACCGGCAATGACAACAATGCGAATAAAGATAATGAAAACAAAGAGGAAAAGAAATCCTCAAACGCATCTCTTGGTTCGCTTGTTATCTCAGCAGGTACGCTTTCCCCTGAGTTTTCTGCTGCGACAAAGGATTACACAGCTACAGTAGATTACAGCTGTTCAAGCCTTGCAGTTACAGCAAATCCGGCTGATTCCAAGGCAAGTGTGACATCTGTCACAGGCAATGATTCACTTGAGGTTGGAGAGAATACGGTCAGCATTGTTGTAACAGCAGAGGACGGCAGCACAAGCACATACAATATAGTTGTTACCAGAAGAACCGAGGATGATCCGGAGAATGCAGATAAGCAGGATAACTGGAAGAAGTTCGATATAAATGGCACAGAGTGGACTATGGTCAATGACATTCCGGAGGATGTTGTCCCTGAAGGCTTTGAGCACTCAAAGACAGTGATTGACGGTCTTGAGTACAATACCCTTCATGGCACTTTTGGTGATATCACACTTGTGTATTTACAGTCGGAAAGCGGCAATGGGCTTTTTGTATATGATGCAGCACAGAATGCAGCATATGAGTTTGTTCGTATCAATTCAGAGTCGCATTTTATAGTGGTTTTACTGCCTAAGGTGGATGATGTGCCTGAGGGATATAATGAGGTATCACTCTCCATAGAGGGCAAGGGTGTGGCAACAGCCTACCAGACCAAAGCCGAAAAAACCGATGATCAAACAAAGGATTTTTACCTCGTATATGCCATAAATGACAATGGTGAGAGTGGCTGGTATACATATGATAGCGTAGATGGCACATATATGAGAACCGAGCTCAGTACACCTACAGTGGCACAGGAGGAAAACGATACAACAAAGAGCGAGCTTGTCCCGGGAATTGCCAATAAATATCTTGTTTTAGCTGCAATACTGGTTCTTATTATCGTTATCCTGTTACTGTTGCTTATTGTATCAGCTGTGAAAAACAGAAAGTATAAAGCTGCAGACGATTATTATGACGATGATGATGCAGAAGATATATCAAAAGATGCTTTTGAAGAAACAGCAGATGAAAATGTGGACGAGATAGCAGATAATCCGGCAGGCGAGGAAGCAGAAGACACTGCAGATGAAGCGGCAGAAGAGCCTACAGGTGAAATAGCAGAAGAAGCTGCAGAGGAGCCGGAAGGCGAGGTGTCGGAAGATATTGCAGATGAAGCTGCAGAAAAGCCGGCAGGTGAAATAGCAGAAGGAGCTGCAGAGGAACCGGAAGATACTGCAGATGAAACTACAGAAGAGCCGGAGATGGCTACGGATGAAAATGTGTCAAATGCTGCATATACCGGAAGAACCGTAGAAATTACATCCGATTTAAAGAAAGCTGCTGAGAATAAAAATTCTGCTTATAAATCAAAAGAGGCTTCAAATCAGGAGAATGCTGCAGATGATGATACCTTGAAGAATCAGGTTCAAATGGCACTTGATGGTTTTGTCAATGAGGGAAATAAGCCGTCTGAGACTATAGACAGCAGTGCAAGGGATGACAACGAAGATGACAGCGAAGATGATGATTTGCAGTTCATCGACTTAAATTAGTGGATATGACTGGAGGATATGACTTGAAACCATATACAAGTAAGGCTAAAAAAGCAATAGATTTGGCTGCACGTATATCAAAGAAAATGAATTACAGCTATGTTGGAACAGAGCACATACTGGCTGGCCTTATAAAAGAGGGCACCGGTGTGGCAGCTGAGGTTCTAACAGCCTGCAATGTGGAATATGATAAGCTTATTTCGATGATTGAAGACCTGATTTCACCGGGGGATAACATCGAAGTGATGGACAGGGATGGCTATTCACCAAGGACACAGAGAGTATTGGAACGTGCATCGGAGGAAGCCGATAGATTTGAGTGCAATGAGATAGGTACAGAACATTTGCTGATGGCTATAGTACTGCAGGGAGACTGTGCAGCTGCAAGACTTTTAAACACTATGGGTGTTAACAGTCAGAAGATGTTTATAGATATTCTTGGTGCGATGGGTGAGGATCCGTCTGCATACAGGGATGTGATGAAAAGCTACAGTACATCATACAATTCTGCGACTCCTGTATTAGATCAGTATTCCAGAGATTTGACAGATATGGCAGAGGCAGGGCTTCTTGACCCTGTTATAGGCAGAAAAAAGGAGATGGAGCGCGTTATCCAGATACTTTGCCGCCGTGGCAAGAACAATCCATGTCTGATTGGAGAGCCGGGAGTGGGCAAGACCGCTATAGTAGAAGGACTTGCACAGGATATAGTCAGTGGCAATGTTCCGGATATTCTTTTGGGAAAGAGACTGGTTTCTCTAGATATGTCCGGGCTTGTAGCCAAATCAAAGTATCGTGGTGAGTTTGAGGAGCGAATCAAGAAGGTGATAAGCGAGGTTTCAAATGCCAAAAATGTACTGCTTTTCATTGATGAGCTTCACACTATAATAGGTGCAGGAGGAGCAGAAGGCTCGTTAGATGCATCTAACATATTAAAGCCTGCGCTTGCCAGAGGCGAGGTACAGGTAATCGGCGCCACAACCATAGAAGAGTACCGCAAATACGTGGAAAAAGATGCTGCGCTTGAGCGCCGTTTCCAGCCGGTGATGGTTGAGGAGCCTGGTGTGGATGAGACAATAGAGATACTCACAGGATTAAAGGGACTCTATGAAAAGCATCATGGTGTCATCATCACAGATGAGGGTGTGAAAGCAGCAGTAAACCTTTCTGCACGATATATAAACGACAGATTTTTACCTGATAAGGCGATAGACCTGATGGATGAAGCGGCAGCAAGGATAAGGCTTAAGAATCTGACATCATCTGACGAGCTGCTTGCTCTGAAAAAAGAGATAACAGATATGCAGAACCGGGTGGAAGATGCTTTGTCGAAAGGAGATCTCGCAGCTGCCGGCGCGCTTATGTCAGAAAAGGAAGTGCTCGAAAATAAGCAGCAGAAGCTTATCAGAAAGAATCACCGCACAGGAAGCAAAAATCAGCCTGTAGTAGGTGAAAATGAGATAGCTGATGTAGTATCGGGATGGACCAAAATACCTGTAAATAAGCTTACAGAGTCAGAGGCAGGACGACTTGCAAAGCTTGAACAGATACTTCACAAGCGTGTAATAGGACAACAGGAGGCTGTTTCTGCTGTCGCAAAGGCAGTCAGACGAGGCCGCGTTGGTTTAAAGGATCCTAAGAAGCCGATTGGCTCATTCCTGTTTTTGGGACCGACAGGAGTAGGTAAGACGGAGGTGTCAAAGGCGCTTGCTGAGGCTGTCTTTGGCAAGGAAGATGCCATGATACGTGTTGACATGTCAGAGTACATGGAAAAGCATAGTGTTTCAAAGATGATTGGTTCACCACCTGGATATGTGGGCCATGAGGAGGGCGGACAGCTCTCAGAGAAGGTCAGACGCAATCCTTTTTCTGTTATACTGTTTGATGAGATAGAAAAAGCACATCCTGATGTGTTCAATATACTTTTACAGGTGCTTGATGATGGTAGAATCACTGATTCACAGGGGCGCACGGTTGATTTCAAGAATACAATAATCATCATGACATCAAATGCAGGAGCTTCTTCTATTATAGAACCAAAGCGCCTTGGCTTTGGCGCTGGTGATGATGAAAAGCAGGATCACGAGCGTATGAAGAACAGTGTCATGGAGGAGGTCCGCCGTATATTTAAACCTGAGTTTTTGAACCGAATCGACGAGACTATTGTATTTAGAGCTCTCAACAAGGATGACATGAAGCATATAGTGACACTTCTTGTAAAGGAGCTTAAGAAACGCTGTAAAGAACAGCTTGATATAGAGCTCACAGTGCGCGACAGTGCAAAATCCTTTATCGTGGACAAAGCCTATGACAGAAAATATGGCGCAAGACCTCTTAAACGAAAACTTCAGGAGGAGATTGAAGACCGTATGTCAGAGGATATTATTACCGGCAAAATTAAGCGCGGCAATAAGGTAATAATTTCTACGAAAAACAAACAAATTTCATTGACTGTTGAGTAGAATTGGATTTATAATTAATATATCAATATAGCTACGGGAGGATAAAAATGGCTGTAATAAGTGAATTAATCCGTACTGAGGAAAACGGAAAGCTCAGCTTCGGAGATTATACATTGGCTGCAAAGGCAAAGCTTGACAATTTTGAGAAGGATGGAGATATCTACAAGGTAAAGACCTTTAAGGAGATTACAAAGCTCGAAAGAAACGGACTCTTTGTATACGAGTCTGTTCCGGGAACAGCGGTTATGGATTTCGAGGAGACTGCTGATACAGTGACATTTACTGTGGAGGGACCTGAGGATGCTCAGATTACTCTTGGCCTTGAAGAGGAGACAGAGTACGAAATTGATATAGCTGGAGCTGTTGCAGGTACTATGAAGACAAATCTCGGCGGCAAGCTCAGCTTAAGCGTAGAGCTTGAGGGTGTTGATTCAGTCGATATCAAAGTATCAAGAAAATAGAGCATATTTTTAGCCCGGTGAAAGCCGGGCTTTTTGTATTTTATAAAGGAGAACAATATGGCAAAAGGAAAGACCTCTGTATTTTTCTGCCAGGAATGTGGTTATGAATCGGCAAAATGGATGGGACAGTGCCCGGCCTGTAAGGAATGGAATACATTTGTAGAGGAAACCGTAGATAAAAAGTCGATAAGCTCGTCGGGAAAAGTAAAAAAAGAATCAAAGGCGGCACAGGTTCTACCTCTTTCGGCAGTAAAAAGCGAGAAAGAGGAGCGTATAGTGACAGGTATAGCCGAGTTTGACAGAGTGCTTGGTGGAGGAATTGTGAGGGGGTCACTTGTGCTTGTGGGAGGAGATCCGGGTATAGGAAAATCCACACTTCTACTTCAGGTATGCAGGGAACTTTCACAAAAAAAGGTGCCATTACTTTATGTGTCAGGTGAGGAATCCCTGCATCAGATAAAGATGCGTGCCGACAGACTTGGCGATTTTACGGATTCACTGGAGCTTTTATGTGAGACAAGTCTTGATATAGCAAAGGATGTGATTCAGCGCAAAAAGCCTGAGGTTGTTGTGATAGATTCCATTCAGACCATGTATAACGAAGAGATATCATCTGCACCGGGCAGTGTCTCACAGGTCAGGGAGACAACCGGAGTGCTTATGCAGCTTGCAAAGACTCTGGGTATTTCTGTTTTTATAGTAGGACATGTGACAAAGGATGGTGCGGTTGCAGGACCGAGGACGTTAGAGCATATGGTTGACACTGTGCTTTATTTTGAGGGTGACAGATATGAGTCGTACAGGATACTTAGAGGCGTTAAGAACAGATTTGGTTCGACCAATGAGATAGGTGTATTTGAAATGAAGGCGGAGGGACTGGTTGAGGTAGAAAATCCGTCTGAGTATATGCTTAGCGGTAAGCCAGAGGGAGCATCAGGGTCAATTGTCACATGCTCCATAGAGGGAAGCCGACCGATACTTCTCGAGATACAGGCTCTTGTATGTCACAGCTTTTTTAATAATCCAAGGCGTACAGCAAATGGTACAGATTATAATAAAGTAAACCTGCTCATGGCGGTCCTTGAAAAAAGAGCCAACCTGTCGCTGTCAGACTGTGATGCTTATGTGAATATAGCAGGCGGTATAAGGATGAACGAACCGGCGATAGACCTTGGGATAGTGCTTGCAATCGCATCAAGCAAAAAGGATATTATAGTGCGTGAGGATACCATATGCTTTGGAGAGGTGGGCTTAAGCGGAGAGGTGCGCGGAGTTACCATGTCAGAGCAGCGTGTGGCTGAGGCAAAGAAGCTTGGCTTTAAAAAGTGTATTGTTCCCAAAGTGTGTCTTGCAGGAGTGTCGCATATTAGTGGAATTGAGATTGTCGGTGTGGCAAATATCAAGGAAGCGATAGAGGCTGTCAGATAGTAATTGCGAGAATTGTATATAATAAACAGACAATTTAGAAAATTTATGTTTTTTAAGATAGTTTTACTACTTTAATTAATTGCAGTAAATCCGTTGACATATGTGTGCCGGGATGATATTATATCAAAGCTGACTCACGGGACACATTGAGTTGTAGAGCTTGTGAGTTAAGATTTATAAACATGGCTTTATGAATATACTTTGAAAATGGTTATTGAAATGAGCCGTGAAAAAGTTCTTGACAAATGAAAAACATTTTGATAGAATAAACAAGCTGTCGCAAGACAGAGAACTTAAAACAGAGTTCAAAAAATAAAAAAGTGCTTGACAAACGAACAGCGATTTGATAAAATAATCAAGCTGTCGCAAGAGAGCAAACAAAGAACATTGATAACTGAACAGTGAGAAACCTTGAAAGATTTTGAGAATCAATCAGAACGCTTCAATGAAAATTGAAGACCTTTAAAACAGTAAATTCAGAATTATCTGAATGAACGAATTAGCCAAGTTTAACTTGACAAGGATACTTCCTTTTACTAAGCTCGAGAAAACCTCGCTAAGTAAAACGAAGTTGGTTTTTACTAAGCAGCAAAGCTGCAAAGAAAAAACTCAAACATGAGAGTTTGATCCTGGCTCAGGATGAACGCTGGCGGCGTGCTTAACACATGCA